>AMFJ01000275.1_pt1 | contig 21081 bp, 19 predicted proteins | sample 427208 | NCBI WGS metagenome assembly AMFJ01 (sample SAMN02954298, study PRJNA114691) | groundwater metagenome | biome: aquatic; feature: subsurface aquifer; material: sediment; isolation source: subsurface aquifer sediment | place: USA: Rifle, CO | collected 2008-08 | reverse complement strand
AAATTTGAGAAATGCTTATTGAAAGTTGAATAATAACACTCGAAAATTTTCAAAATGCATTACGTAAGCAAAAGGAATTAAAAGAAAGCGGAAAAGAAACTCGTTTCTTGCAAATACTTGTTGATCTTCAATATATAGAACCACAGAAGTTCTTAAAATTGGCAAGAGAGAATAATATCAGTATTCCCATGTGAGAGATTTTGATAATGGAAGGCATCATCACTGGAAATCAACTTAACGAAGCCCTTAAGATACAGGCTCTATCTACTTGAAAAAAATTATGACAGATATTAGTCGAAGATCTGAAAATCATTACCGAAGACACTCTCATTTCTGTGCTATCAAAACAATATTGAAATCTTAGAATAAGACCTGATTTAGCATATTTTGATACTAAGATATTTTTTTCCGTAAGCAAGGATTTAATTATCTCAAAATCATTCGCTCCATACAATCACTATGATGACGATGATGTAAGGGTGGTGCAGGTCCTGGTTACTGATGTAAAAAGGTCAGATCTTGAAGAAATTGCAAAAATTATCCTTCTTTGAGCTGAGAGGGCATATAAAATGCCCAATAAAAAAATAAGAGTAGAATTCTGCATATCTGCTTCAACTGAAATAGATGAATTCGTAAAAGCAGTATACAAAGATAAGGAATCCTTCATCAATAAAGAAAAACTTCGAGTGGAAGATTATTTATGATGAGATGATCCTACATTTCACATCTGAAAAGAATATACCTCTGAAAAAGAAATAATTCAAGCCTTTTCTTCGATAATAAAGAAATGATTGGACTACTGAGCCTCTGATATACATATTGAGCCAGAAGAAAACAAAATGAGAATACGCTATAGAATCGATTGAGTATTGAAATGGGATAGCGACTTGCCAATACAGATGAAAGAAAGCCTAATGCGATGATTGAAATATGTTTTATCTTTCAGTGATGCACACAAGCTGGATAAGATATTTGATGAAAGATTCAAAGTGTTTTATGTAGACAAAAAAATACATGCTGATATGAGAGTTTCGATACTGCCTCTTTTAAATTGAGATAAAATGGTACTCAGGCTGCTTGTTCAAAATTCAGAAGTTCCAACATTTACTGATCTTTGAATGAAAAAGAACACAAGGCTTAAATATCAAAAAGTGTGCGGGATGTCCTCTTGAATAATCATAGTCACATGACCTACTTGAAGCGGTAAGACAACTACCCTGTTTTCTACTATGAATCATCTTAAGAGCGATGAAGTCAATATCGTGACGATTGAGGATCCGCCGGAATATCTTATTCCATGAGTAAATCAGGCTAAGGTAAGATCATGAAAAGAAAAACATGGTGTAAATTATCTAGACGCACTAAAATCCACCCTAAGACAAGATCCGGATATTATTATGTTCTGAGAGATGCGCGATAATGAATCCGCATCGGTTGCCATGTCAGCATGAATGACTTGACACTTATTATTCACGACACTACATACGAATGATGCGGTATCATCCATAACAAGACTTGCTGATTTATGAATACGCCCATTTATGCTTTCTTCGACTCTAGTATCAATTATGGCTCAAAGACTTATCCGTAAGACCTGTGTTCATTGTAAAGAGGAATATGAACCAACTGAGGATAATTTGGAGTTTTTTAAAGTGACGATAGATTGAATAGATGAACTCATTGAGAATAAATGAATAAAATTCACCAGATGAAAATGATGTGATAAATGCAGATTCACCTGATACAAGTGAAGAGTTTGAATATATGAGCTGCTATGTGTCAATGAAGAACTTAAAAAAGCGGTATTGCATAATGCTACGGCAAAAGAGATTGAAGATATGGCAAGAGAATTTTGAATGACCTCTATGGTGGAAGATTGATTCTTAAAAATAATAGACGGTCAAACTACACTTGAAGAAGTTATAAGAGTATCCAGGACTCTCCAGGCACCAAAATTAAAAAGGTCTGTCAAAGAAATCAGATATTTACTTGAATGAGATCTGTCAAGGGATGAGCTGATAACCTCCATATATTCGTGACTTGATTCAAAAAAAATATCAAAAGCACCAGAAAGAACATTGGAGCCATTAAGAAAAATAAATATTTGAGAAAAATGAGAGGAAATTTTTGAAGATCTGCCCATCGTGTGATGAGATGTAAGCCATACACCTAAAGATGATGAATTAGGATTGGATTTAACTGATTCACAGAAGGATTCAATCATCAAATGATTATATGAAAAGATGCGCTCTGAAATATCATCAAGATTGAATAGCATAATCGATGATTGAATTAATTCCAAATCGCTTGAAAAGATGCTGGAATTAGGAAAATTAGTATCAGAATTAGATAAAAAATAGTATCAAAAAATGCATCCGAACTGATTTGGATGCTTTTTTTGATTACACATTAAGTTTCTTAAGAATCAGAAACAGTAGTATCGAAATTAATCATAATCATGCGATAATATCCATGAATCTTATATTTAGAAACGGGATTTTAATTTGCGTATTATTCTCTTTATAAAATATTTTTGCATCAGCTAATGTGGGAGTCTTGAAATCACGCAAGTCTTTTATTATAGCTGAATCTCATTTATAATTCTTTAATTGTTCTTTCCCCGAATAAAAATAAAAAGCTGAAAATACTAGTATTAATATAAGAATAATGTGGAACTTTTTTGGTTTATTCATATGTTATATTTTATTAATGGGTTAAATGGATATTATCGAATATTGAAAATAGTCAAATCAATAAAAAACGACACAAGGTTTGTAGGCTTTGTGTCGTTTTTATAATCTTATGTAGCGTTTGTGGTTATTTGGTGGCAAGGGAGAGAATTGAACTCTCGACACAAGGCTTTTCAGGCCTCTGCTCTACCACTGAGCTACCCCGCCGCATTATTTGTGGTGGGCTTATTATATGAAAAAAAAAGTATTTGCAAATTTTTTTATTAAATTTAATAATCTTCTGCTTTTGGGCTAAGTAAAAGTCCGGAAGCGCAACTCAAAAATATATTATTTACTTTTTTCTGCATATTGCAATATAATTCAATTTTCTATATTCGCCATAGTCTTTTCTATCATCATACTTTGCTATTTCGGTGTAAATTTGAGTATATATTTCCTTAATTGAGAACCTTGCCTCAAGCAGATCAATGAATTCATCCAATTCAAGTTCTTTTACATGAAAGATATTTCAATGCGGTTTTCTAGGAGTTGAGATTATGAATATTCAATCGTCATTAAGGATTTCCTTAATTTCATCGAGAAATTGCTCTTGTCAATGAATATGCTCGATTCATTCAAAACTCACCACAAGATCGAATTTTATATCAAAAAATGAACTTAATATTTCTATATCTCAAATCACATATTCAGTGTTTTCATTTTTAAAAAACACGTTTGCATGCTCTATGGCATCTGGAGAATTATCAATTCCAATGCATTTTCATCATCTTTCGCTTAATGCAAGCGCTCAATATCAGCTTCAACAAGGACAATCAAGCATGATATCTTTATTATTCTTGATAAAACCTTTAGCGAATTCATATCTTGCCAAGTGTGTTATTTCTGCGTCTTTGATTGATTTTGGAGATTGCCTTTCTAATGACATTAAAATATTATTTATATATTACCAATTCTCTTTCACCCATTTCTTTATTCAATTTATATCAGAAAGCGATATCTTGGTATCCACTTCCTGTCATCTGATATCAAGGAATATCTTAATATCTCAATCAGGCTCTCACATCATCATCTCCTTCAGATTCAAGAGATCATCCTTAGTTCAGTTTGTAGGTACCTTTATGACATACTTGCTCTGATTTGTCTTTGCTATTTTGTCTTCTTGCTTCTCCTCAGTTTTTTTGACTGCGGTGATGATATCTTCTCAATCATCAAGATAATTTATTATTTCATCTTCATTGAATGTACCTATTTCTTGAGCCTGGGTTCTGAGTGATGTTATAGTTGTAGATCGGATTAATGTCGGCAATACAGAAATCTCTTCCATCTGTTCATTGAACCTTATATTTCAATCAATCATCACTATGGAATCTTGTTGGATAAGATTAACGAATTTATCATAATCTTTTGGGAATACTGTAATTACGAATTTGAAGAATGTAGAATCACAATTTGCTGTCATCATAAGTTTTCCTGTTTTTGTCTGAATTTTGCGGATGCTTGTGACGAGTCAGAAAAATTTTACTTTCGGATCTTGTTTTCGTTCATATTTTCATTTCGGTTCTACTTTAGGGGCTGGAGCTTCTATTTCCTCAATTGGTGCCGGAACATCTGCGGGAACTGGAATTTCTTGAAATATTTCTCATTCTCAATTTCATTCAATATCATCTGATACGATTCAGATAGGGTCAGGCTCTACTTCTGTAATGAGCATTGCCTGCTCCTTCATCTTTTTCTTGAATTCTACAACATGTTCAAGTCAGCTTGATTTGGTGTTCAGATATTTCTTTAATCAATCAAGTCAATGCCCCGTAACCGAATATCATATGACTTCGCGTTCTCATATTATTTTTTCTTCATATGTCATCGGTTTTGCTTTTTCTAGAGAAAATCTATGGTCATCATGATTTCATCATCATAAATCAAATAATCATGTTTGATTTGTTTCTTGCTTTTTCTGATGCTCTTTCAAGAAGCTTGTAATTTTTGAAATGGAAGCGAGCAGGGAAGCGCGCTCTCAAAAAGCGTCCAAAGCTCACGAGAGGATTAATGCTTCAAGTGATTTCTTATTTATGACATCTCAGGAAGTCTTATTGATAAGATCTACAACGTCTGTGTATTGTCAATTTTCTCTTCATGATCTTATCGTATCAATCGGTCAGCTTCATAATCATTTGATTGCCTTAAGTCCAAAACGGATATTATCGTTATCAATAAAAGTAAAGTGCTTCATGGATTCATTTATATCGGGAGCCAGAACATTTATTTTCTTTGCTTTGCACTCGTCTATTTCAAGTGTTATCCTATCGATATCTTCTTCATCGGATACCATTAACGCAGTCATGAATTCAGTAGGGAAGTATGCCTTCAGATATGCTGTCTGATATGCTATCATAGAGTAACAGGCCGCATGGGACTTATTGAATCAATAACCGGCAAATGGCTCGATTATGTCCTCAAATATATATTTCGCCAATTCCTTCGGATGTCAGTTTGAAATCGCTGCTTGTATGAATTTTTCTTTTTGTTCCATCAAGAGATCAATCTTCTTCTTACCTATCGCACGTCTTAAGATATCCGCTTCTCATAGAGAAAATCAGGCAAAAGCTTGTACGAGCTGCATTATCTGCTCCTGATAAACAGCTATTCATTGTGTCGGCTTAAGGATTACTTCTAGCGAAGTGTGCGGATATTGGACTTTTTCTTTTCAATGTTTCCTGTTGATATATGTCGGGATATACGCCAATGGCCCTGGACGATATAGCGATACCATAACAATGATATCTTCAAATGCATTGGGCTTAAGCTCTTTTAGGTATTTCCTCATTCAAGATGATTCAAATTGGAATACTCAAGTCGTATCTCAATCACAGAATATCTTAAAAACCTTCTTATCTTCGTAATCGATTTTAAGGAGATTTATATCTTTATCATGTTGGTTCTTGATGATTTTGAGACATCTGTCTATGATTGTCAGGTTCCTAAGTCATAAGAAATCCATCTTCAGAAGGCCTAGATCTTCAAGAGGATATTGAGATAGCTGAGTAACTGTAACGGTATCATCTTTTGGAGGATGTTGCAGGGAACAGAATTCTGTCATTTTTGCAGGAGCGATGATTACGGCACAAGCATGAACTCATAATTGCCTGACTGATCACTCCAATCGCATGGCATTATCAATTATCTTCTTATACTTATCGCTTGATGCATATAATGCTTTGAATTCTGTACTTTCTTCTAATGCATCTTTAATTTTGATTCAAGGCTTTGCAGGTATAAGCTTCGCAACATTATTCATTTCAGAGAAGGGGACTCAAAATGCTTTTCAGATATCCTTTACGGCCGCTCTAGCCGCCATCGTACCAAACGTACAAATTTGAGCCACGTGATCATGTCAATATTTATTGCGGACATATTCTAGCACCCGTCATCTTCATTCGTCAGAAAAGTCGACATCGATATCTGGCATGGATACACGAGCAGGATTCAAGAATCTCTCAAAAAGCAGCGAATATTTAAGCGGATCGATATCTGTTATTCAAGATAAATAAGCAAGAAGCGCTCAGGCAGCAGATCATCTTCATGGTCATACTGGCACTCAGTTGTTCTTAGCCCAATTTATGAAATCTGCTACAATGATGAAGTATCCGTTAAATCACATAAGTTCGACCACCACAAGTTCATATTCCAGCCTATCTATTATATTTATCTGTTCTGGGTTAAGCTTTTCTACAAATGCAATTTTTTCTTCTGAGAAATATGATTTTGATAAAGCTTGCAATTCTTCGGCTGACATTTGACTGAGCTTCTTATCCGGTCATGGGACATCTGTCTTATTGACGAGCAAGAACAAAGTCTTTTCGTCAAATCAATAGTCATATCTATCATTTAATCATTTCATGCAAAGATAGCGCAAACACCATTCTTCAGGTCAAAGCTCTTTCAGATTTTGTATATTCTTTGCATATTCAAGATAACGACTATGAATAATCTTTTCAGCTTCTCATAATTCAGAAACCGGTATAAGTGTTTCTCAATATGGGATATCGATTTTAATTTTTTCAGCTATTTCAAGAGTTGCATTACATGCGCTTTGAGAATATGAAAATATTTCCCTCATCTCAGCTCATGATCTGAGGGCATAATTTCATTCGATAAGAGTTGGCCTATCTGGGTCATCTAGTGCTCTACCGTCTCAAATCGAATAAAGCAAGTCCTGTGCTTCTGAATCTGTTTCAGATAAATAATGCACGTCATTTGTTCCGACAACCTTAAGATCATGATTTCTTGAGAGCGCTAGGATATATTCATTTACCTTTGATTGGCTTGGTCTGTCAGGATGCTCTTGCAATTCAAGATAAAAATCATCTTTTCAGAAAATGTTCTGATAAAATTCAATTCTTGACATTATGAAATCTTCGCTTTTTCATGTTATGATATGCTGAGGAATCTCTCAAAGAAATGATCCCGAAAGCGCAATTACATTCGAAGAGTATTTTTTTAATAATTCAAAATCGATTCTGGGCTTATAATAAAATCAATTGAGCCAAGAAATAGTTGTCATTTCAATGATATTCTTCAGTCATTCTCTATTTTTAGCCAATAGCACTATCTCATAGAACTCATTGTCCTTTTCTTTATTTCAGATTCATTTCTTAGAAATAGATGCCTCAATTCAGATTATCGGATTTATATCATTTTCTTTACATGATTTATAAAATTCAAAAAAACCGTACAGATTACCCGTATCCGTGATAGCAAGTGATGTCATTCATAATTCTTTGGCTTTTTTGACAAATTCTTTTGGCTTGCCGAGTCATTCTAATATTGAAAAATTCGTGTGTACGTGCAAATGGACGAATGACATCTTTTAAGAGGTTTTATAATTTTAAATAATTGCTTTAAGAAGCAGTTTATATAATCAAAATAATTTAACTATATCATTTGCCTAAAATATAACGATTTTTCTTAAAAAGTAAATGCAAATTTAATATGAAACATCCTGAAATTCAAGTATATAAAAACCCTCTAATCATAGAGGGCTCATAAATTTTTTTGATTAAGCAGGAATTATATTTAAATCTTCTTTTTTCTCATTTTCAACTTTATCATATATGTCTTTTACTATTCAATCAATTTCTATTAGGAAAGTCTTATAGTTGTTAAGATCATCATGAAAATTCAGATACATTACCAAAAATGAAATTATAATTCATCATGAAACTATATAAATTATATCAAGCGGTATATTAAATGCCCAGATGAAGAAAAATGCATATAGGAAAACAACAAAAAAATAGATCGAAGAATACACAACACTGAATAAGCCAATGATTATCGGTCCTGGTGCAATCTTATTATTAATGATAAAGTTTAAGAATTTGAAAATATACTTTGTAGCCAATTTATAAGTTATATAATCATAAATGAAAAATACGACTCTATATATGTATTTGATCAAAGTCCATAAGAAATGAAAAATCTTAGTTAACAGTCAATTGAAAAATATAGTCGTAAGACTCATCTTGAATGATTGTACGAGTAGCGCAAGAGCGACAACCAGAAGAATATTCTGTAATCAGATCCCCTGAATGCTAGTTATCATCGTATCGCTCACTCTTCATACCATTATTGAATCAAAAGCAACTTTTCAGAATGTTGAATTATTTGCAGAATTGAGTAGGTCTGCTCTTAATAAGTTTCAATTGATATTAAAGAATCATATTAAAGAGATGAGGCATATTCAAATGACTGAAACTGAAAATCATAATGCGCGTGATCTTAAAAAAGAATGTTTCCTTGTTAAAATTTTATATTTTTCATTTATTATAGCATTGAGGCTTCTGAATCTCAATTTATCAAGTTCGATCAGTTTCTCTCGAGATCATTTTGATACCCTGTTCCTATAAACGATGATCATAAAATATACATATATGATCTTGAATATTTCATCTCACCAGAGCTTGTTCTTATTATTTATATAGAAATAAAGCAAGAATACCAGAAACAGATTATTTCTTTTTTTGGGAATATCATAAAGCTTATATAATAACGTATTTACCTCAATGTTACCCTTATTCTTAAGATTTTTTATGTTATCTACATTTTGCTTAAAATCACCAAGAAAAGCCATATATTTCAACTTTGAATCATCGAATATCTGTTCATTTTCTTTCCGGAGAAAGTTTTTAAGCTGCTTTATCAGATCTACAAAAAGCAGATCCTCTTTTTTATCTTCAGATAAAAGAAGCTCCATAAGGTAAAATAATTTATTTTCTCTTATGACAGAATGTATGAATCTATTGATATGGTACGAAATCATCTTCATTATTTAAAAATACGGAACTATTCTAACATATATTTTAAATTAAGGCAAAAATGACTCGATAATCAATGCTGATTTTTTGTATTTTGAATTTAAAATTAATTATTTCAGTTTAAATTTAATGATGAATTGAAGGTTAAAACTATATAATTCATTCTTTATAGAAAATTAATCCTGTTCTGATAATATCAAGCTGCTTTTGATCATTTATAATCTATGTTGAATTATTCAGGATCTCTCCAATAATTATTGATATACGAAGCTATTTCAGGTGTTCTTGGAAATCACAAATTTTGAGCAAATTCATTTGGCCCGCTCTCAAAATCATTGTCTCATTCTCTCCAATTCCTTCATTGCATTGCGTGTCAGAATTCATGAGCTATTACATATTTAAGCGCATCAAAAGGCATATCCCTAGGAATCGTCAGCTGCATGATTTTGCATCATTCATCAATATTCGGAAAATGCATCATCTGTCCGAGAACTCACTCATGCAGTGCCATGATTATCATATTTTCAGACACAATATCAAAATGCTCCTCAGGCATTTTCAGTAATACCTCTAGAAATGCGTCTTTAGCTTTTTGATAAAATTGTATGCTTTGCTGCGAGGATATGAAATTTTTAACTTTTTTTATATCAGCCATAGTAATTCAGATGGAATAATCATATATTTTATTTATTTGCATTGTAAGATGCTAAAACTTCAGTATCAGAAATAGCCCTATTATAAACACGAACTTCATCAATAGTTCCTAAAAATGCTTCCGATGTATAGTCGGAGCCATTACCGATACTAAAATTTTTTGCGCTTCCTATATTGGCATTATTAATCGAACTTGCATTCAATATTCCATTTACATATAAATTAACTTTAAAATTTTTTCTTGTTAATGTTACAAAATGCCATTGATTAAGTCATAAAGATGTCTCGCCCGTTGTAAATCAAGTTCACATCCAAGCTGTGAGCTTATTTTTATATATATAAAATTCCACACCTGGACTATTTCATAAATTATAATTTCATGCGATATAATTTACAGTTTTCTTCGAAGAATTATTTATCCAGGCTGAAATAGTAAAATCCATTGTGCCGCTTATGAGTGGGCTGGTAGTGCTGGCAACTTCAGTCGTTCAATTGAAAATTCTTGCATTTCATATTTTTCCTGCTGAAGAAGTTGTTCAGCTTAAAGTTCAATTGTTTCAGTTTCAGCTCAAGTCTGCCAATATATTTCAACCCTGCACATCCATGCCCCAATACGCAATCAATCATGTTGAATATTTTGATAAAATAGTATCATTTATTGTTTCGTTTGCAGACAATTTTGTTACATAAATTCATGTTCATACATTAACTAAATCAACTCCGGTAAATGAATTTGAGATTTTATTTTCGACAGGATCCAGAGATCAGCTGCTTAATAAAATTCAAATGTTATCTCATCTCGTGATCGGATGTCTTTTTGAATAATCTAAAGCTAAAGATACAGGTACCAAACTTAAAGCACTATTGCTTCAATCTTCTAAAAAACCCATTAGCTGAAACTTGCTTTGGCTTGAATTTATGGAATATGTATAAAATACTCAGCTATCTAATGGATCCCTTCATCAATCAGACAGCTTGATCATATTTAATACACTAATTCAAGCTTTTCATTGATATCACGCTAGGGTACCCGAAGCAGTAAGTGTTACATATGAATCTGGCATTGGATATTTTCCGGCCAATGCATAATTTATTGATAATCATTTAGTAATATTATTCATATCAGCAAGACGGGTAGAGTCACGAGCAGATGCGGATTGAGAAGAGAAAGAAAGAAATGCAATGGTAGCCAGGATTGCCAGAATTACTATTACTACTATTAGTTCCACTAGTGTGAAAGCAGTTTTTCAAATAAGTTTTTTATTGAACATATTTAAAGATAGAAGAATATTTCCTTAATTATAGTAGACTAAGTTATTTATGTCAAAGTTAACTTAAATTATTTAATTTTATTAAATATTCTTTAATATGAACTGCAAATCAATTTGCCATTAATTGAATTTGCAACTTTTTGTTTTGTTTGAATTTCTATTATGGAAATATGTCACTTGTTGGCCTTTTGTTTGATTTGTACGATAAGTTTCTCATAAAAAAAATGAAGTGAAGCTGATTTTATGTAATTATCTTTATCTAAATTATTTTTGATGAAATCTTGAAAAACTCAATAAAATTCCCTATATCAGCAATTTGATATTATTTCGACCATTCATAATATGGCATGATCTCATAATACAAATCATCTGATATCTCAAATTGAATAATCAAAAATATGTTTTAATGAATTATTAAGATAATTCAAAGCCCTTTCTTGCTTATATTCTTCTTTGAAATCAAAAGAATATTGCAAAGAAGACTCATTGTTAAAATAAATATTGAAGGCTTTATTGAGTATGTTTGATAAATCTTTTTTTGATATGCCACATAATTCGATAGCCCTTATTTCTTTTAAGGCTATTTCTTTGAAAATAGGAGTTACTTTCATATTTGCAGGATTCAATCCATCATCTTGAATCTCTCACAAATATAACCTCAAAAGAGCCAGTTTTTTAATATCAAGATATCAGGCTTTATCAAGCTGCCTAATCCTTATATTATCCCTCCTGAATCAAAAAGCCCTATGATCAAATAGGGTTTTTTGTAAAGTTTCACTTCAAAGCTTATTATTCAAAGTACTGTCCTGACATTTTAATTTTATATATCATACATATTATTCAGGGTTAATCAAATTTAATAATGCTATTTTATCTTCCTGACTATCTTTCCTTCGTTGAATAGAGCATGGTATTCAATTTTTCATTCTCTGCCATATCTTATCCATTCACCATGTTTTTCATTAGCCATAAAATTTCAAATCTGCCATAACTCGCCTGATTCTCTATTAAATATCCAATCTCAGTCCATTATTCCATTAATTGATTTTCATTTGGCTTTTATTTTACCCGTTTTAAAATAATAAGTAAGAATATCGCCATTCTGTTCTGATATTTTTTGTCCATTAGTATAGTATAAATCATTTTTCATATATATTTTCTAAAGAGATATGTACATTATTTTAATAAGAAAAATCATAATGTAAATATATAAAGAAGAAATGGCAGTTATAAGAATATTTTCTTGATTTAAGCATTCTTTAACTTGCATTTATATATTTATCCATATATTATTCACGTCAAAAAATACATTATTTATAATCCAATATTATTATGGAAACTGAAACTACCACTTTAACAAAAAGTCAAGCGTATCTCAATTTTGCGGCTGAATATCTAGAAACTATCGTCCAATATTCTAAAAAAGTATCAATTGTACATGGACCAAGCCATCCTGAAACTCACGATGTTCATCGTCTTGTGTTAACTCTTATCGAAGATATAAGCAAATCAGAGAAAGAATCCAAAATTGATAATTTACCAATACAAGAATCACTCAAGGCTCTTAAGGAATTAACTGCGTGATTTACTGTCCCATCTTGAGCGTGCTGAACATTTGAAAGACTGTATCAGATGCTTAATGATTTTGATTCTGTATCATCTGAATTCATTGGAGAATAGTGAGGCGATTTCTTAATCAATGACTTTCCAAAAGCAAGAAGCCTGCTCCTTTTGAGTAGGCTTCTTTCTTATGATTCAATAACAAATTAGGGATGAAGAAATTGATACTGATATTAATTTTTAATTTTAATTAATGGCTTCTTTATTGATCAAGAATAAAATCAACTCCTAAATGCAATTCCTTTAATGGCTTTACATTAATTCTACGATCAGGATCATTGATGCTGCCAAACCCGCCAACCCAAGGCTCTATGCAAATATAAGGCTCTTGCTCTCATTTCTCATTATATTTCGACCATACAACAATAGTGTCAAATTCTGGATTGCAATCCATAGTTATCTTTCATATTCCGGGTATATTGAACCAAGCAGATTCACCTTGTGGATATTTAAAGAACATTGCTTCTCCAGATTTCCATGAATGATTGGATAAGTCAAATCATGGCAGATTTGATGTTATGCTTGATTGGTCTTTTGGGTCGACTTTAAAATAAGGATGCAGTCATGGGGCTATAAGCATATCCGAATCACTGTTATTCTTAATGTTGATATCATATTTTAGAGCTCATTCAGATACAGAAATCATGATTTTATAATTAAAATCCAATCATTCTCCAAATTTCTTCTTAAGCTCTTCTAGAAGTTGCTCATCCTTAATATCATTTGAATTCAAGGAAAGCATTATGGATGATTCTGTTGATTCCTCCCAAACCCAAGGCATCTCTCTTGCTCAACCATGCTGGCGGACAATCGAGTCCGGTCATGCAAATGGCATAAGTATAGGAATTCAAAGTTTTGGTTTTCTTCAGGAATTTTCAAAATCTGATTTATTGAAATGCAGTATTTCTTTTATCTCATCATTAACCATAGTTTGAAATCTGGTTACCATTCCTCCCATTTCCGGACACACGTATGCAGAAGTTCATCCGTTTTTTAATATAAGCTCAAGATGACCATTAAGATTCCTGTCTGATAGGGGAGCTGCCATTGGGGTTGAGATGTTTTTATCAAGAATATTAAAAGTATTCATGATAGAGGATTATGAAATATATAAAGGAAATTGCCTATTTGGTAAAATTTTTTTATTGGTATTTGCATAAAAGCCAAAGTCAATGAACTTTATATTTTCATCACAAAAGCATTTCATGTTTTCAAATTAAATAATTAATTTGTTATATTTCTTTCGAAAACACTTCTTTTAATGTATTTAAATCATACACTTTGAGATATTTTATTGTCTTTTTCATATCAGTATTATATTTCCCTTCCAATTGTACGTATAAATAATCATTATCAACATATCATCATAAGATATCATCTTTCCCTAGAGTGATAAGTTCAGGAAAAGTTCATTTTTTTGTAATAAGCAATCATTCTCATTGGGAAATTCAAGAAGTTGTTCAATATATGAATTGTTTTTTATCAAGAGTCCATAAATGCAAACTCACATCTGAAGATGTTTTAAAAACCATCCTTCATGTTTTGATATCCATCATCCTAAATTCTCCACCTTCATAACCTCAAGCCCTATATGATATGTAATTTCAGCTTGGAGAAAATTCTTTGAATCATGAGAAACTCCAAAATGGACACTCTCAATTATCAATAATATTTTCTAATTTGATATTACTATTTAATTTAGTGCATTTTTTGATTCCGGGAATATTATCTTTTCAATAAGTTCAAGGCAATTCGTAGGTCGTTCAAGAAACGGTGACAATTATCTTATCAGTATCTTTTGAATAATCATTTGGTGCAATGTACTCAGCCTTAAACTCACCTTGCACTAATATTCATGTACTAATTCTCTCTGATTCACGTTGTTTTCTTAAATTTTCATCAATTTTTGAGAGAATATTTTTGGTTTGAAGATCTGAAAAATTTACACTATCTATAACATTATCTGTAACTCAAGCCATATCCCCCTCAATGACTCAGTCATCAGTATTTATGCTTCATGTTTGAATGCTTCAGGTTTTAGCTGCTCAAGTATTAGTATCTAAACTTCAGGTTTCAATCCTTCAGGCATTTGTACTGCTTTCTTGCTTATTTTCCTCAGTTTTTCCACAAGAAATAAGCATGAAGGATATGAATAATAGAATTATGATATTTTTCATGAAAATTAAATTAAATTAAGTTTAAATCAACATAATTTATTATATCAAAAATATTTTGGAAACAAAATAAATAATCTTCAAGTTTCATATTTTGATATAATTTACTTTCTGAATATAATCAAGTAAATTAATTAATAACTTTGCAGATATGGAACATCAAAATATTACAACGGTATTAGAATTGCCGAACAAAAAAATAATTAAAAATTTTGGACTGGTAAGATGAATAACAGTAAGATCAAGATCAATTTTCGGAACAATCGGCGGAGCACTCCATACTATAATAGGCGGGAATATCACGTTATTTACAAGTCTATGCGAAAGGACGCGTCAGGAATCATTTGAATTGATGGTTAAAAATGCAGAAGAAATGTGAGCAAATGCCATCATCGGAGTACATTATGATGCCAATGATGTCATGTCGGGAGTAACGGAAGTGCTTTGTTATGGAACAGCTGTTTTGGTTCAATAGATTATATGAATATCTTGCTTTTAAAAAACCAGTACTAATTAAGATTGGGCAATAATTTCATTTGGCTTGATCCGTAACTACTTATGGATCGAATTTTATTTTAAATTACTCTAATTTTTACTTCCCTTATAGGCTCTTACCAATGGCTCTATCTCGATTTTCTTCATCTTTAGCATTTCTCCCATCACTCTTCATACTTTCGCTGGATCCGGATCTGTTATATATTCATTTAAGATTGAGGGTGTGATTTGCCAGCTAAGTCAGAATTTATCTGTGAGCCAGCCACACTCTACTTCTTGTCATCAATCCGAAGTAAGCTTATCCCAATAATAATCAACCTCTTTCTGATCATCACAATTAACCAAGAATGATACCGCTGGAGTAAGCTCAAATGGAGGTCATCAGTTGATTGCAGTGAATTTAATTCAATCAAGCTCAAAATCTACCGTCATTACAGTTCAGGTTTCCATTCCTGAAACTTCTTCGACTTCTTTTGGGTAGTAGGTGGTAGCTATTATTTTAGAGTTCGGGAATATGCTTACATAGAATTCTGCTGCCTTCTCAGCGCCTTTTCTGTACCAGAGAAATGGGGTTATTTTCTGGCTATGTACTATTTTTGCATCTGTTTTCATATTTATTGAATTAAGATATAATCATGTAAATCCTTTCACTTTAGATCTATTCGAACAATTAAAACTTCATTTATAAATCTTTATTTTAGGTATTAAACATATAATTATACTAAATTTTGCTTTAAATCAATAAATAACATCAAAAAACACTCAATTTCTTGAGTGTTTTTTCTTGATTATTCAATTTTGGTGAGACAGCCCACAGCAGAAAGTAAAAATATTAGTTAAAGGTTTTCATCCCAAGTATATGGAAGTAAGTCTTTAAGTTTAACAATTTTATTTTCGCTAATAATAATGTCCGCATTTAGATTATCCCCATTAATTTGATACATAAATTCACGACATCTTCAACAAGGTGGCAAAATCATTCAATCTTCTAAAACTGCAACTATTTTATTTATTTTATATTCACCAGCAGTTATCATTGCAGCAATAGCGCTATGCTCTGCACAAAAACCCATACTAGAACACGTGTCTATACTTACTCAAAGATAAATATTTCCGCTTTTTGATTCAAGAGCACAGCCACAGTCAGAGGTAATGAATCAATGTTTAACTGTTTTTGGTTTAATGACTGATTGTGCCTTTTTAATTAATTCTTCATTGATCATAAATACTTTTAATTTTAATTATTTCAAAAATTATCTTATATAAAAGTATATTTTAATCAATATATTCTGGACTAAAAAGCTTCATCTGAAAAGATGAAGCTTTTAGTTTGCATTTGCTTTAAAGAGAAAAAATTGGGAAGCTAAGATAAAATAAAAAGTAACTTTTTATTTTAATTGTATTAAGTTGTCCTATGTTCTAGGATTTCTGGTTCGAGAAGTGTTTGTATGACGTTAAGTTTCGTGATCATCTGGCTCATTCTCCATGTTCAATAATATTCTTTCTTCTTCTCTTCAGCTTGTGCTAATCACCTATCTCTAAGTAGAACAAAAAAAATAGATTCCGCCATTTTTGTATCATTATGAAGACTTAAAGACACTCATTCTCTCATATAATATTCCATTTTCATTGCAACTGAAATCATTAAATCTGTAGGAGTGACTCAGGCGAATCGTGTTTCCCCATAATACACCATATTCATACTTCCATGAAGATTATGTAGAGAATCTTCAGCTGTAGGTCAATATTCTGTTAGTTCATTGAAATCTGGAACATGTCGTATTTCAGGAATCAGAGTCATATTATCTAAGTTATTGAGAGTAGTTAAATTAACTATATTTATGCATTGATAAATGTCAAAACTATTCCATAATACAAAAATTAGCCCTCTTTAATTTCTTAGAAAGGTCTTATTTAAAATAATTTTGTTATTTACAAATTTAACTTTTTGATGACAGGGGATTTGGATTGAATTGTTGATGAGTTACTTAGGAGTAGGGAAGAGATAGAAATAATTACTGATAAACATAATCGATGATTGTAAATATTAAAATAGTGTGGTATATTAATGTAAATATAAATTTATTTTATAAATTATTTTTATGGAAGTATCAGACGAAATTATTTCAAAGTCAATTGATGATTACATAAATAGAAAAATTTACGTTAGCCTTAGTTTAGATGACCTTCAATCACTCTCTGACACTGAAATTGAAGGTGCAATTATTGACCACATAACTGAATGTAAGGTCAAAGACAATTACAAAAAAGAATATAAAATAGTTAAAAGCCTATCAAAAGGCATGCAGAATGTTTATGCAACATGGTGGCTTGAGGCTGAAGTAAATAACTGAGGATTTAATCAATATTTTTATAATTCAACTGGTCAATTTGCAGAAGAGGCAAGAGACTGATATGCTGCAATGTGAGCTGAGAAAATGGCTCAAATAGTTGATTCTGCTATTCAAACTTTACTTAGTGAACAAGATTTATTTATTAAGACAAAAAAATCTTGAACATTAGAAGCATTTTCGGATTCTTATAAAGAAACAAAATTAGGAGAATGTGACAACAAATTCTATGAGATTGAAAAAGAAATAAGTAATCTTAGATTAATTTATATAAGAAATAATTTATGAGAATTTATCACTGAAAATAATTGAAAAATAAAGACTTGGTGGAAGTTCTGGTAAAAGTAAATTAATTATATTAGCTTAAATATCAAAAAACACTCAATTTCTTGAGTGTTTTTTGGCTTTGTATTCAACTTGGTAGGCTACAGGGGATTTGGATAGAATAATTGAGGAGTTAATTAGTAAGAGAGAAGAGATTAAAAAGATAACTGATAAGTTTAATATTTTATGTAAAACTTCTTTAATAGATTATTACTTCCAGGTAAATATTGATAGGATCCAAAGTACATACACTAATAAATATACTATATAAAATGCGAGTCAGGTTGCCTGAGGAAATATCTAACTTAAATTTAAGTCTAGAAAATTCACGAAAATAACTCATTCAAATTACTATGGTTGGTATTATTGAAATAAGAAAATAGATTGAAAATATATTTATAATAATTAGTGCTATTATGCTATGATTTTTAATTAAAATTAAAGTAATTAATAAAATTAAATTAACGTAATTGATAATGTTCAAAGTATTTAATTTTTTATAGTGGTATGCATTGATAAATTTGTTTTAAATAATTATAAATATAGATAAGTTATTTTTATTTCTCAATTATTTCCATTATTATTTTTCTTAATTCTTCTTGTTTTTTCCTTTCTTCTTCAAGTTTGTCTTTAGTTTTCATTTTTACAATTCTTTTGTCATTATTATTTTTTTGAAGCAGTTTATCTCTTTTTTCAATATTTGTTTTACAGATATCAAATGTTTGCTTATCTATTCTTCATCTTGCAATATATCATTCTAAATCTTTTAAATCTATCAATGATTCTAATTCAAATATTTTTCATTCCATATATTCCATCCTTGTAAATCTTGTATCTAAGCACTGTTTTGGTAAAATATCTTTCATTTTTTTTATAGAATCCTCAAACATTTCTTTTGTAATTTGTCTATTTTTCATTTTTTCATCTTTTACAAAAAATTCCAAATCCTCAATCCTTATTACTCAAAGATTTAAATATTCATAAAATGATTCATCAGGCTTATTGTCAAATCATTCATAGAATTTAATATAATATCAGGGTGCATCATTGAATGTATTTTTGGCTCTATCTATATATACTCTAATTGTATGAAAATTTATATTCTGCAATGCACTGAAATACTCGGCTGAATACTGGCTGATTTCAATAGCTCATTTCATCGGTTTCAGATTATCAAGGTCCATATCTTTCCTTTTGTACAGTTTATACCTATTTCAATCTTTCACCTCATAGTATCAGGCGTTCAACATTCATTGCTGTAAAAATGTTTTTCATAATTCTTTCTTTTCTCTTAAACTTGAGATAGACAATAAAAATTCTCAATTTGAGTTCAAATAGGATGTGATATTTATTTTATCAGAAGATATTGCAAATACATCATTATCGACCTCGTTGACAAAAAAACTTTTTGCTTTTTCTCAATATTTATTTAAAAGAATAGTTTTGATCCTAATCTCTTTTTCATTTAATTTATTATTATTTCCTTCTATTGTTCACATGGACAGTTATTTTAAATGATATATTTTTCTTCTGCTCACCCTCATTTTTCTATTTCATTAAAATTCATAAATGACTTTAGGCTTGCTTTTTTAATGTCATCTGTAATTACTTTTGCTCAATGTCAACTGCTATTCTCGACTTTAAACTCATATCAAAGCCTCTTTCAGAAAATAAACTCACTGCTTGCTATTTTAGCTCACTCCTTTCAGATAAAATTGAAGATATTTCAATATTCATTAATCTTATAATCTACCTTTTGGATGAATGCATATTTTTCATCGATATACTCTGCAAGCTTAGGAAATTCTTGCCAAGGGTCTATTAATCATAAATCGTTGAAACTGATATGATTTAATCTCATATCATGCATCTTTTTATATATCTTTTCCACTCAAGGTGCATTATATGTGAATACATTGCCAACATATCATTTTTCTATTGTTGCTAAAATTTGAGATATACATCATCAAAGTGAATGTCAAACAATTTGAATATCATTTCAATTATTTTTTTCATTAAAAAATTTTTGCATATCAGTTATTTGTCAAACTGGAGGTTTTCAAAAAATCAGGCTCAATATTGCATTAACATCTTTTCAAAACCATTCATCGGTTCATCTTATAGCAAAAAATTTTTCTCAACTTTTAGAATTCTCAAGCAATACTCATGAAAATCAAGATTTGGATTTGCTTGTGCCAAATTGATTATTTACCGCTTTTTTAATATCAAATCATTTACTTAACAATTCTTTAATTAATTCTTGTTCATCAGGTTTTAATGCTGATAAATCCATATCTCAATTAACAAGCTTAATTTTTTTCAAATCAATATAGCTAAAATCTGATATCATTGCATTTGTTGAAATTACTTCTTGTGATGCCACTAAATCAATGCTATTATAATATTCTCTAAGTTTTAAATAATTTTTATTATTTTTAGGTAATTCCAGCTGTATAACTTCAATTAATTGCTTACATATATTTTTATCAAATGCTCATCAAATATCGCATTGTCAAATCAACTCTTTACTCAGTTTTTCTTTTTTTACAACTGGCAAATCGTGTATTGATTCATTTATTGTGGACAATAGGTTTATAGGACTTAATTTTTCTGCCATAGTATATATTAAAAATTAAATTCAAGGTCTTGAAAGTCAGCTGAATCCTGTTCTAAATCATTAATATGCTTTAAATGTCTTTGTATCATTCTTCATTTTATATTAGTCAAATTCTCGTATGCCAAATACTTTGTTGTATATTCCAAATATTCCTTAAGCCTTGTGTCTTCTTTTTTCAAAAATATTAATATTTGCGATAATTCAGTATCATTGAGTCTATTTTCAAGAATTCAATATAAAACCCTATTTTTTAGGTTTTTCTCGACCAATAAGGAAGATTTTAATAGATGTATTATATTTTTTTCAATTTCTAACATAGGTTATTATATTTTTATTTATTCTAGCATATATATATTAATTTTACAAAATATATCCTTTTCCCCCTGTGCTTTTTATGTTTTTCCTATTTTTAATACACTAAAAACTTCATTATTTCTAATGAAGTTTTTAGTGTATATCTTTAATCTGTAAACTCTTTACAAATTAAACTTTGGCTTTAATATGGTAACTCCCCATCACTGCTCACTAGCGTTCCCAGCATAAACTTCGATTCTCCGTGTTTCCAAAGTCA
>AMFJ01007474.1_pt1 | contig 21114 bp, 25 predicted proteins | sample 427208 | NCBI WGS metagenome assembly AMFJ01 (sample SAMN02954298, study PRJNA114691) | groundwater metagenome | biome: aquatic; feature: subsurface aquifer; material: sediment; isolation source: subsurface aquifer sediment | place: USA: Rifle, CO | collected 2008-08 | reverse complement strand
ATGAAACATGATGTACCACAAATATTTAGAAAAAGTATGGCATCGCACAAAAATGCCGATGAAAAAAATGGAATTGATATAAATATATATACACAAGAAGATTTATCAAAAATACCGATTGAATATATTGAGCTTTTAAAACAATTCCAAATTGAGTGTATTTATAATGAAGTTAAAAAATCATGTATTAAACAACTAGATCTTTAATCTTATTTTTATTATCTTTGAATAGATCTGCTTAAAATAAGTTGGGTCAGAAAGTGAAGATACAATTACTAATATATAAAATTGAGGTACCTTTATCTTAAAAAACTAAACTCTTAAAAATGTAAGCAGATGTATCCGGAGATAATCAACAGTATGCGTATTATAACAGGTTTTTTTCAAATGTCAAATACTATGAGATTACTTTGCTGCCTCGCTTCGAGTCGGACGAAGATTAAATGATCCAGAATCATTTGGCCTACCATTAGCCGACGAGGCAATATAAGTGTATTTTACACTAATTTAGGTAAGAAGAGAAAAACTGCAATTAGAATAGAAGCTATTGCTCCTAGAAGTACCACACCTGCTGAAATATCCTTAATTATTCTTGCTTCTTCGGAAATTTCTTTTGAATGCATGTCTACTAATTTTTCAACGATAGTATTAACGAGTTCTAATGCTATTACAAAACTAATAGTTAAGACTAGAATTGCAAATTCTTTAAAATCAAACTTAAGATAATATGCAGACGCAAATACTAAAAATGAAGCAAAAAAATGGATTCGTAAATTTGGTTCTGATTTTAATGCGTCTTTTATACCATTAATTGCGTATCGAAAACTATTAACCATATCGTAATTAGTATATCATTAAACAATATGATTACGTTTCTAGCAAGTATTTTAATCTGGCTCATGTTTTTTGGTTTAATTGTTTTGTGGGTAATTGACGGAAAAATTAAAAAAGAAACAGTTATTCATGCACTTTTTGCAAGTTTGGTTGCCTGGACAATTTCTGAGATACTTAAATATATTTTTCCTTCCCCGAGACCATTTCAAGTAAGTGATTTTGCCCCGCTTACTTTAACTGTTCCTTGGGATGGAGCTTTTCCATCGGGGCATACAGCATTAGCTTTTGCTTTGTCGGTTACAATACTTAAACATGATAAAAAAGTTGGTATTTTATATTTAATTATGGCAGGCTTAGTTGGAATAGCACGGATTATGGCACATGTTCATTATCCTATTGATATCATAGGGGGAGCAGTTCTTGGGACAGTAATTTCTGGGTTGACATCTGGCAAACACTTTGTTAGACTGCTAAATCGATGAGAAGTGTACCAATAATACCAATTAGAGGCTCAGTAGTTTTTCCACATACGGATACATTACTTTCGTTTACTAGAAATGGATCTGTTAGCGCTGCAGATAATGCTTTTGATAAAGATAGATTGGTTGCAATTTTTACTCAAAAGGATTCAAGAATAAATGACCCCAAAAAAGAAGATTTGTATGAAATTGGAACTTTGGTAACAATTACCCAAATGATGACAGTTGACGATGGTGTTCACGCCTTGGTAAGAGGTCAGGTTAGAGTCAAACTTTCAGAAATTGTATCAAATTCACCATATTTAGTCGGAGTTGTGGAAGAATTGCCTGACATAATTGATGAAACTTCAGAAATTTTAGCCCTTTCTAAAAATTTATCTGAGATGTTTAAGAAATCATTAACTTTAGGAAAATCAGTTGAAGTAATTTCTGTGGTGAAATTAATTTCAGAAACTTCAAATCCAGTAGAATTGGTTGATCAAATAGCAACAGTTTTAGATGTAAAACTTCCAGAAAAGCAGGCAATACTTGAAATTCTTCCACTTGTTGATCGAATGAAGAAAGTGCAAGAACTACTTTCAAAAGAAATCACTGTTTTAGAAATTGAAAAAACTATTTCAACAAAAACTCAAGAACAATTTGATGATATTATGAAGAAAAATATATTAAGAGAAAGAAAAAAGGCAATTGATAAAGAATTGGGTGCAATTGATGGAGGTAAGAATGAAGAAGGTGGCGTTGCTTCAGAAGATATTAAAGAATATAAAAAACGAATTGCAGACGCTAAAATGCCAAAAGATGTTGAGGAAAAAGCACTTAAGGAACTTAATAAGCTTTCCAAAATGTCTTCATATAATCCGGAATCTGGATTTTTAAGGAATTATTTAGATTGGCTCTGTGAAGTTCCATGGAGTGTTGTTACTCCCAATCATGTATCAATCACGAAAGCTGGAAGAATTATGGAAAAAAGACATTATGGCTTGAAGAAAACAAAAGAAAGAATTTTAGAATATCTTTCTGTCATGAAACTATTGGAAGAAAAAAAGAAAAAGGGTAAAGATAGTCATTATCAACCTACAATACTTTGTTTCATCGGGCCTCCTGGTGTAGGAAAAACATCAATAGGAAGGGCAATAGCAGAAGCAATAGGTAGAAAATTTGCTAGAATCTCACTTGGTGGAATTAGAGATGAAGCAGAAATAAGAGGTCACAGAAGAACATACGTCGGCGCACTTCCAGGAAGAATTATACAAGGTATTAAACAAGCAGGTACAAAAAATCCTGTATTTATGCTTGATGAAATTGATAAAGTTGGTTCAGATTTTAGAGGTGACCCAAGCTCTGCTCTTTTAGAGGCTTTGGATCCAGAACAAAATAGAGAATTTTCAGATCATTATCTTGAAGTTCCTTTTGATTTGTCTGAAGTCTTTTTTATAGCAACAGGAAACATCATAGATACAATTCCGTCCGCTCTTCGTGACAGAATGGAAATAATTCATTTTGCAGGTTATACAGAAGAGGAAAAATTTGAGATAGGTACAAGATTTATTTGGTCAAAACAGTTAAAAAATCATGGACTTGAAGATTCTTTACTAAAGCTTTCAGACAAAGCTTTAAAAGAAATTATTTCAAAATATACAAGAGAATCTGGAGTTCGTAATTTAGAAAGAAATCTTTCAACAATTATGAGAAAAATCGCAAGACTTAAAGCGGAAAAGAAAAAATATCCAAAAGTAATTAATTCAAGCTATTTACTTAAATATTTAGGTCCCCGTAAATATACGTCCTTAATTGCAGAAAAGAAAAATGAAGTTGGCATGGCAACAGGCTTGGCTGTAACCTCAGTTGGTGGGGAAATATTATTTATTGAAGTTTCCTTGATGCCAGGGCGTGGAAGGTTAACTTTAACTGGACAATTAGGGGATGTTATGAAAGAGTCAGCACAAGCTGCATTTACTTGGGCAAGGTCGAATTATAAATTATTGGGCTTAAAGGCTGATTTTTCATCGAAACTTGATGTTCACATTCATGTTCCAGAGGGGGCAGTTCCAAAAGATGGTCCATCAGCAGGAACATCAATTACAACTGCTTTAGTGTCGGCACTAACAAAGATTCCTACTAGAAGAGATACTGGCATGACAGGAGAAATATCTCTTCGCGGTCATGTTATGGAAATTGGGGGATTGAAAGAAAAATCAATTGCAGGTCATAGGGCAGGTTTAAAAACTATAATAGTCCCTAAAGATAACCAAAAAGATATGGAAGATGTTCCTGAAAAAGTAAAAAAAGATATTAAATTTGTTTTTGCAGAAAAACTTGAAGATGTACTAAGTGTAGCCTTGGTTAAATGGCCTATAGTATCTAAGTGACGCTTACGGGAATTGAACCCATATTTCTTGGATGAGAACCAAGTGTCCTAACCGTTAGACGAAAGCGCCTCAGATTCATATTTTAACATATTATTATTTGATATACTCTGATTTATTGACAGGTTTGACAAGTAGGGTATAATTACCACATATGAATTTTTTTACCAACAAATTGATTAAATTTTGCCTAATTAAGGCTATTTAATTTGTTGGAGGGAAATGCATATCTCTCCACAGAATGGAGGGATTTTTTTAATTTAACACGCAAGTGATGCATATAATATGACAAAAAAGATACAACTAACATTAAAAGGACTAGAAGCTTTAAAAAAAGAACTTCTAGAATTAACCGCAGTCAAGCGACCATTTTTGGTTGATAGGCTTAGTAATGCACGTTCTCAAGGAGATTTGTCCGAAAATTCTGATTATCAGAATGCAAAAGAAGAGTTAGGTTTTCTTGAGGGAAGAATTGATGAACTTAACGACGTTATCAAAAATGCAAAAGTAGTTAAAGATTCTGGAAACGGTAATCTGATTGGGGTTGGTACAAAAGTAACTGTAAGAGTTAATGGAATTAAAAATACATTTGAAATTGTAGGAGAATGGGAAGCAGATATAAAATCCAAAAAAATTAGTCACACTTCACCTCTTGGTGCATCTTTAGTTGGTAAAAAAGTTGGCGAAAAAATTGAAGTTACCGCTCCTGTCGGTAAAATTTTGTACGAAGTTGTGGCTATAGATTAAAATTACGATTAATGATTAATAGAGAAGAAGCATACCAATTAGTTACCACCTGGATAGAAAACAAAAATCTTATTAAACACATGCTTTGTGTTGAGGCTGCAATGGGAGAACTTGCCAAGCATTTTGGAGAGAACGAGAATTTATGGAAAATAGTAGGACTTTTGCACGATGCAGATTATGATAAATATCCTGATTCCCATCCTCAAGTATTAATTGATGAATTGGAAAAGAGAAAAGAGGATAGAGTAATAATAGATGCAATTAAAGCTCATGCTTGGAGATATAACAATTTTGATGTAGAACCAAAAACAAAAATGGAATGGAGTTTGTATTGTTGTGATGAACTTACAGGACTTATTGTTGCAGTAGCTTTAATTAGACCTGAAAAGAAGTTGTCTGCGGTAACTGTTGAAAATGTATTATCAAAATGGACAAAAAAAGACTTTGCAAAAGGAGTGAATAGAGATCAAATAGATCTTTGTGAAGAAAAATTGGGAATTAAATTACCTGATTTTATTGAGATAATTTTGAAATCAATGCAATCCATAGCAACGGACTTGGGTTTGTAATATAATAATCTCATGTTAGACATTAAATTTATTAGGGAAAATGTTGATCTAGTTAAATCATCCACAAAAAATAAAGGTTTTGATGAAACTGTTGTTGATAAATTAATTCAAGTAGACATTGAAAGAAGAAGACTAATTGGTCAAACAGAAGAAATAAGGGCTAAGAGAAACAAACTTACAAAAGATGATATTGAAGAAGGGGAAAAATTAAAAGTTGAATTAAAAGAGATTGAAGAAAAATTAAAAACAGTAGAAGTAGAATTTAACGAGTTAATAAATCTTGTTCCAAATCCCGCTTCAAGTGATGTCAAAGTGGGAAAAGGAGAAGTTGAAAATGAAATTATTAAAACTTGGGGTGAACTAACTAAATTTATTTTTAACCCAAAAGATCATGTCGAAATTGGAAAAAATTTAGGAATATTAGACTTTGAAACAGGTGCAAAAGTGTCTGGATCCCAATTTTATTATTTATATGGAGATGGAGCGATGCTCGAACTTGCATTAGTTCAATATGCATTTGAGCTTTTATCCAAAGAAGGATTTAGACCAGTAATTACACCTGACCTTGCAAAATCTAAGTATTATTTGGGTACAGGCTATGCTCCAAAAGGTGTTGAAGCACAAACCTATGAAATTAACGATTCCGATTTAGGATTAATTGCTACAGCTGAAGTAACACTTGCAGGAAGCCATGCTGATGAAGTGATTCCAGAAAGTGCATTGCCTTTAAAATATATTGGTTACTCTCATTGCTTTAGACAAGAAGGTGGCTCGTATGGTAAATATTCAAGGGGACTTTATAGAGTTCACCAATTTACCAAAGCAGAGATGTTTATCTATTGTAAACCTGAAGATTCGTTAGGATTTCATGATTATTTATTAGAAATGGAAGAAAAAATTTATCAGGGATTGGGAATTCCATACAGGATACTGAAACAATGTACGGGAGATTTAGGAGCAATGGCTGCTAGAAAATTTGATGTAGAAGCTTGGATGCCAGGAAGAAACGATTATGGTGAAATCACCTCGACATCAAACTGCACAGATTACCAGGCAAGAAATTTAAACATTAAATATAAAAAGAAAAATGGCGAAACAGAATATATTCATATGCTAAATGGTTCAGCCATTGCTACATCAAGAACAATAATTGCAATTTTGGAAAACTTTCAAAACGAAGATGGTTCAGTCAATATCCCAACCGTGCTTCAAAAATGGATGGGGAAGGAAAAAATAGTTGCTAGATGAAAACACTAAAATCAGAATTACTTCGTACTCTTGATGTTACAAAATGGGTACTTTCCATTTATTTTAAGAATTATCCACTATATACCACAATTTTTATTATTACCGAATTAGTTTTGACTTTAAGTAATTTATTAAATGCTTATATCATTGCTTTGGTAACAGATAGAGCAATTCAAGTAGCACAAGTAGGAATAAGTAAAATAACAGACTTTCTTCCGATTATAACTTTGATTATTGGTTCATATATTTTCTTTGAAACTATTAGAATCATTAACATATATGTTTGGAGGATAATTTCATATCAAGATATGTTTTTACTTAGAAGAATGTTGGCGGAAAGACTTAGTTTTTTGGGAATCCAAAATTTAGAGAATCCAGAAATTACTAATAAATCACAACGGTTTAATGAAGAAATTAATAATATTTCTGGAAATATGCAAATGGTTGTGAGTATATTTTCTAGTTTTTTTGCTTTTGTGTCCGCTGGAATAGTATTAATAAATACAATTCCTGTTGTTGCATTATTGTTTACTGTGGTAATGATTTTTCAATTAGTTGTTAATCAGAAATTTATACGTGAACTTTGGGTTGTGAATAGGGATTCAACAGAAGAAAGAAGGAAAACATATAATTCACTAAATTTATTATCAGAACCAGCACCATTAAAAGAATTACTTCTTTCTCAAGGTAGAAGTTATTTATCTAATAAAGTCAACATCTATATCGATTGGATAGTGGGTAAAATATCAAATATTAGAAAAAATTGGTCACTCTGGCAATTTGTTAATAAATTATTAGACTCTGCCGTGTTTGGATATGGAATTGTTGTCATATTACAGAGATTAGTAGGTAAAATAATTAGTATTGGTCAATTAACATTTGAAATAAGATCCTTACGAATTTTTGCAGATTCATTTAGTAATTTTACAGGGAACATTGTAGGTTTAAGAGAAAATACAGTGAGAATTGGTGATGTTAAAGAACTTTTTGCTAAATATGAATCTGAAAAAGATGGTGAATTTAAATTACAAAATAACACACCTTTAATTGATCTTAAGAATGTTTCATTTAAATATCCTAACACTGATAAATTAATTTTTAAGGGAATTGATTTAAATATTAAACCTGGAGAAAAAATTGCTATAGTCGGTGAAAACGGAGCAGGAAAAACTACTTTAGTAAAATTAATTTGTAGAATTTATCGGGTGTCAGGTGGTGTAATAAATTTAAACAATATAAATATAGACGAAATTAAGATTTCTACATGGCATAAAAATTTGGCAATTCTTTTTCAGGATTATAATCAATATACAAATTTGACAGTTAAAGAAAATATTGAGGTGGATAGTTCAGATAGAGTTTCAAATAAAGAATCAATAACCGAGGCACTCAAAAAAGCAGATGCCTTAAATTTTGTAGAAAAATATAAAAATGGAATAGATCAGATTTTATCTGAAAGATATAAAGATGGAATTAGGCCAAGTACTGGCCAATGGCAAAAGATTGCAATTGCAAGAGTATTTCATAGAGACTCACCAGTTCTAATTCTTGATGAGCCAACAGCATCAATTGATGCTGTTGCAGAAGCCCAGATTTTTGATAATATTTATAAATTTGCGAAAAATAAAACAGTTATTATTATTTCACATAGATTCTCAACTGTAAGAAACGCAGACAGAATTATAGTTTTAGACAAAGGAAAGATCGTTGAACAGGGATCACATGAAGAATTATTAAAAAACGATGGCAAATATGCTCAAGCTTTTAAACTCCAAGCAAAAGGATATCAATAAATATGTTAGGTACAAAAATTTTGGAAGAGAGAGAATCAGAATTTAATGGACATTTAAAAGTTCTTCGAACGTTGGGAATGGGAACATATATTCAAAGCAATGGACTAACACAGTCTGGAGGAATAGTGGAATCAACATGGCGAAGTACACTTCGTCAAATCCGAAATCCTAAATCCGAAATCCTAAATATATTGATTTTGGGACTGGGTGGAGGAACAGTGTCAAAACTTTTAAGAAACAAATATCCTGATGCAAAAATAACCGGAGTAGAAATTGATCCACTAATGATTGAACTAGGAAAAAAATATTTAGATTTGGATAAATATGATATTGATATACAAATTGCTGACGCATTTGTATTTTTAAAAAACAATCGCAAAAAATATGATTTGGTTATAGTAGATACATACTTAGGAGATAAAGTTGTCGAAATTGCAAGGTCTGACCTTGCAATTAATGGGGTAACGATTTTTAATAGACTTTACTATGGTGATAAAAGGCCAGATACAGTAAGATTTGGAAATAGACTGGAAAAAATATTCAAAAAAGTAACTTGGTTTTATCCCGAGGCAAATTTGATGTTTCTCTGCTACAATAGTTAGGCTTAATATGTTTAAAAACCTATTCAAATTTTTGGATTTAAATCAAAGGGAAGTAGACAAACTAGGAAAAACTGTAGCTTTAGTTAATGTCTCTGAGTCTAAATACAAAAAACTTAAAGACTTAGATTTTGGCAAAGAAACAGAAAAACTCAAAAATATAGTAACTAAAGACGAAAAGCTAGAAAATGTTCTTCCAGACGCTTTTGCCCTTGCAAGAGAAGCGTCACTTCGTATTCTAGGCCAAAGACATTATGACGTTCAACTAATGGCAGCAACTGCACTTTTTGAGGGTAAAATTGTTGAACAAAAAACTGGTGAAGGTAAAACATTATCAGCTGTTCCCGCACTTTATCTTCGTGCCCTAACTGGAAAAGGCGTTCATTTAGTTACGGTTAACGACTTTTTGGCTCGTCTTGGAGCTGGCTGGAACGCACCAGTGTTTGCCCTTCTTGAATTATCTGTTGGGGTTATAGTCCAAGAAAACAAGTCATTTATCTATGATCCTAAGTTTAGTGATGATTCACATGGTGATGAAAGACTTGCACATTTAAAGCCATGCTCAAGAAAAGAAGCATATGCATGTGATGTTACTTATGGAACAAATAATGAATTTGGATTTGATTATCTTCGTGACAATATGGTGCAGAGTTTAGATGAAATGGTTCAAAGAGAGCATTATTTTGCAATTGTTGATGAAGTGGATTCAATTTTAATTGATGAAGCAAGAACCCCACTTATTATTTCGGCACCAGACACTGAACCTACTCAAAAATATTATCAATTTGCTCAAATTGTGGACAAACTTCAACTTGATATAGATTTTAAAATTGATGAAAAAGCAAAATCGGCATCATTAACTGAAACTGGTATAAGTAAAGTAGAGAAGATTCTTGGAGTTGATAATTTATATGAAAAAGATTTTGAAAGCATTCATCATATTGAAAATGCCTTAAGGGCTAGAAGTCTTTATTTAAAAGACAGAGATTATGTTGTAAATGATAATGGCGTCACAATTGTTGATGAATTTACCGGAAGATTAATGACAGGAAGAAGATGGAGTGATGGACTTCATCAAGCAGTTGAGGCCAAAGAAGGAGTTGTAATTCAACAAGAAAGTAAAACTTTAGCCACAATTTCTTTCCAAAATTATTTTAGAATGTATGAGCATTTATCAGGTATGACAGGAACAGCAGTAACTGAGGCAGAAGAGTTTAAAAAGATTTATAAGTTAGAAGTAGTAGCAATTCCAACACATAGAGATAATATTAGAATTGACGAAGGAGACTCAATTTATAAAACTCTTTCAGGAAAATATGGTGCAATTGCAGCAGAAGTTGAGGAAAGATATAAAAATGGGCAACCTGTATTAATTGGTACCACCTCAATTGACAAAAATGTAATTATTTCAGAGCTTCTGAAAAGAAGAAAAATTCCACACAATGTATTAAATGCGAAAAATCACGAAAGGGAGGCTGAAATCATTGCTAACGCCGGAAAACTTAAAGCAATTACGGTTGCGACAAATATGGCAGGACGAGGAGTTGATATAATTTTGGGTGGTGCAAAACCTAATGATAATGCATCAAAAAAACAAATTGTTGATTGGGAACGAGTCCACAAAGATGTTATAAATTCTGGTGGACTCCATGTAGTTGGTACAGAAAGACACGAATCAAGAAGAATAGACAATCAGTTAAGGGGAAGAGCGGGAAGACAGGGGGATCCAGGATCTTCTAAATTCTATCTTTCATTGGAGGATGATTTGATGAGAATTTTTGGTGGAGATCAAATTAAGTCTCTAATGGATAAATTAAATATTCCGGATGATCAACCCATTGAAAATTCTTTAGTAAGTCGTGCAATTGAACAATCGCAAGTAAAAGTTGAAGGATTCCATTTTGATACAAGAAAAAGGCTAGTTGAATTTGATGATGTTGCTAATCAACAAAGAGAAATAATCTACGCGCAGCGAAGAAAAGTTTTGGAGAGTGAAATATTAAAAGACGAAATTTTGGAAAAACTTGGAATTCATGCAGGCAAAATTTCTCAAAGTGGAAGTGAACAAATTGATTATGATGAAATTGTTGCCGGATTTTTGGAAGTTGTGCCATTTGATCCAGAATCAACAAAACAGTTTAAAAAGGAACTTGAAAAAAGAGATAACTCACAGGCTATAGAAGAATTTATAGAGGCTGTTTTTACTGATATGCACAAAAATAGAGAAATGCAGGTTGGCATTGACACCATGCGGCAAATTGAAAAATATGCATATCTTGGGGCAATTGATCACCATTGGATTGACCATATTGACGCAATTGATGACCTTAGAAATGCAATTGGACTTCGTGCCTATGGACAAAGAGATCCATTAGTTGAATTTAAAGGTGAAGCTTATGAAATGTTTGAAGGACTTTTGCAAAGAATTGATGAAGAAGTTGCAAGAAGAATATTTAGAATTGGAGTAAATATTCCACAATCTGAAATTCCTACAAACATAATGAGAGAAAATGCAGACACAAAAGATGGCACTGGTCTAACTAACCAAGTAACCAATTCTCTAAGTAATCAATCGAAGATTGGTCGCAATGATCCTTGTTGGTGCGGTTCAGGAAAAAAATGGAAAAAATGTCACTTTCCAAAAGTTGGATAAATATATTTTAAAATTATGATAATTATTAAAACTGAAAGTTATACAAAAGATGAAATTGAAAAGTTAAAGGAGGAATTTGGTTTTTATATAAAAACTGTAATTGATATCGAAAATAAAAAATGTGTTGCAGGTATGAACATGCATTATGACGGCGAAAAAATGCTTCTTGAAACTAGATCTAGTCAATTAAATTTATGGGGTGGTGGAATCGATTTAGAAACAAAAAAGATTGATTTCAATTCATTTATTAATATAAGACCAAATCAAAATAACGATAGCAATGAAATTCAAGATGCCAAAATCAGAGAAGAATTTAGAATCTTGATGGAATTTTTCTTTAAAGAAATTATATGACTAATCAGCAACAAATAATTGGGGCATTAGCAATGGATTTGAAAAGAGTGGCTGTGGCAAAAAATGATGGTTCTGTAAAAGTTGCTGAGCGGTTTTGGCAAGAAGTAATGAATAGAAAAAAAGAGTTTGTAAAGTCAAAATTACCAAATTATTTAAACAACTTATATGATCAAATTGAAAATAATAAAGACAAAGACAATTTATTAATGTATAGTGTAATATTACAAAATTATGCAAGAAGATGTAACAGAATTAAAAATTGAGGATTTAGTAGTTGGAACTGGAGACGAAGCAATATCTGGAAAAGTAATCTCTGTTCATTATACAGGAACACTCACAAATGGTACAAAATTTGATTCATCAAAAGATAGAGGTGAACCTTTTGAATTTACATTAGGCGCAGGTCAAGTTATTGTGGGCTGGGATAAAGGATTTGCAGGCATGAAAGTTGGAGGAAAAAGAAAATTAACAATACCTTCAGATATGGGATATGGTTCTCAAGGTGCGGGTGGTGTAATTCCTCCAAATGCAACTCTAATATTTGAAGTTGAACTTCTTGGTGTAAAGTAAATAGTTGTGATAGTATATAAGTATGCCAAAAGACTTAAAGGAAGAAGTTAAAACCCCAAAAAAGAAGATGGTTGTTGTTGAGGAAGTTGTTGAATCTCCTGAAGTAATTGAAGCTCCTAAAACTAATGAAACATCTAAAACAGAAGAGGTAATAACTCCAGTTGAAGTGATTGAAGAAGAAGTCGAAAAAACAAACTATCTTTGGATAATTATTCCAACAGCACTTTTAATTGGCGCATTAGTAGGTGGTTTAATCACTTATTTTTCAGGAATATCAAAATTGGATAGTGAAAATATTATATCCACTCCTGTAGTTTCAGCTACTCCAGAAGTAAAAGCAACAGCTACCCCAACACCAAAATCAGAAATTGATAGAAGTTTGATTAAACTACAAGTTTTAAATGGCAGTGGTGTTTCTGGTCTTGCTGGAAAAGCAAAAACGTATCTTGAAGAACTTGGTTACAAAAATGTAGTGGTTGGAAATGCAACTGTCTCCAATTTAACTGAAACAACAATTTCTGTAAAAGATTCTAAAAAAGAATTATTGAAAGACGTGATAGCTGATCTTTCAGTTAAGTATAAAGTTGCAGAAAAAACAGAAATTTTATCTAGTTCAAGTAAATATGATATTGTAATCACGCTTGGTAGCAAATGAAGTTACCAAAACTCCCCGTTTTTTTTCCTGATGCTACAAGAGGTTTAATAAAATCCTTAGATACTACAGATATTGAAAATACCAAAACTAATGGGATATTAGTTAACACTTATCATTTATACAAAGATTTAGGAATTGAATATATTAAGACACAGGGAGGTATAAAGAAGTTTATGAATTGGGACGGATATGTAATTTCTGACTCTGGAGGCTTTCAAGTGGGTAGCCTAATCAAAATGAATCCTACTGCTGGGTATGTAAATGATAAAGGAGCAACTTTTAAGCCAGTTGGTGAAAAAATAGTTAAATTAACACCCGAAAAATCAATTGAATTTCAGTTGGAATTAGGAAGTGATATGGTGGTAGTTCTTGATGACTTTACGGATCCAAAAGCAACATATGATGAAGCAAAGAAGTCAGTTGAGAGAACAATTCTCTGGGCCAAAAGAAGTAAGGCAGAATTTGACAAAATTTGTTCTAACATAAAGCATAAAGCATATAACAAACCGCTAATTCTTGGTGTAATTCAAGGTGGGTACTTTCAAGATTTAAGAAAATATTGTTGTGAAGAGTTAGTTAAAATTGGCTTTGATGGTTTTGGATATGGTGGTTGGCCAATGACTGAAGAAGGAGTATTTGATTTAGAATCAGCTAAAACAATTGCAAAAAACACACCCAGAGGATATTTATTGTATGGGCTTGGTGTTGGTAAACCTCAAGATATTGTTGCCCTACACAAAATTGGATATTCAATTTTTGATTGCGTTCTTCCAACTAGAGATGCAAGACATGGCAGAGCATATGTATATAAAAATGATGAGTATGATTATGAATTTGTAGATTTAACAAAAAGGAAAATGATGGCAGATGATAATAAACTATCTAATAGATGTGATTGCTTAACATGCACAAGATATACAAGAAGTTATCTTGCTCATTTATTTAAAACTGGGGATTCGACTGTAGGAAGATTAGTAACCATTCACAATCTTCGTTTTTATTCAATATTAATGGAAAAATTACAAGGGGTTGACAAACACCATATCTTATAGGTATACTTCGGCTCAAGATATGGAACAAGATCAAACAACACAAAGTGAAGTAGCACAACAGGGACCTCCACAGTCCTCTACATTTTCTCAACAATCAAAAGTAAAGAATGGCAGTTCTAAATGGTTAATTATTTTTATAGGATTACTTATTTTAGGAGGTGCTGGAATATTTTTCTTTACGAAATCAGCCAATTCTCCAGTTGCAACTCCAACTTCATCATTTGGTGTTACACCAATTGAAGATAGGGAAACATCAACACCTGCACCAACAAAATCACCAGAACCTGTAAAGAAATCTGAGATCTCGATAGAGATCCAAAATGGAACAGGAATAACTGGTGAAGCAAAACTTTTGCAAGATAAATTAAAAACTCTTGGATATTCAGATATCACAGTTGGAAATGCAAGTTCTACTGATAATACAGAGACAACTGTAACATTTTTAAAGACTTTGTCGCAAACTGCACAAGATGAGATAAAAAAGATGCTTGAAGGTTTTTATAAAACAGTAAATGTAAAAACTTCATCAACACAAAAATCTGATGTAGTAATAATTACAGGTTTAAGAGGAAATCAAACGACAAAACCAAGTGCAACAGCTACACCGAGAGCTTCTAGTACAGCCTCTCCGTCTGCAACAGCTACTCCAACTGGTATATAATTAGTTAATGCAAATTGTTCAAGATTTATTTAAAAAGTTTATGTTGTTTGTTGATAATTTTTCAGTTGCTCCAACTTATATTCAGGCAGGAGCAATAATTATTTTATTATTTTTATTGATAATTAGTTTGGCACAATTTAGACATCATTTTGTCAAATGGTCAATGAAAGGTGGTTTAATAGGTTTATTTTTTGGAGTTTTATTAACATTACTGATTGAGGGATTTTTATTAGTTAATGGTCAAACGGCAATAACGAGTTTATTAGGATGGAAGAATGCACCAAAACCAATAGGTACAGCGCTTGATATTGGAAAAGAAAAATTAACAGATATAATATGTAAGCCTTGACAAATCTTGTATTGATTTGATACAATAATTGTATGAATACAGCAACTATAAATATATCATTACCTGCTTCAATGTATGAAGATGCAAAAGATGTATCAAAAAATGAAGGATACGCTTCAATTAGCGAATTAATTAGACATGCACTAAGAGCAGTTTTATACCCTTCTGGATTAACAGTTAACGGTTTTACTCCAGAATTCGAAAATATGGTTTTAGAATCTGCTAAAGAACCAGTTAGTAATGATATTGTGTTAAAAACAGATAAAGAAATCCACGATTATTTTGTAAATTTGAAAATACCCTTCAAAAAATTTACCAGAAATGCTAAAAATTCAACTTGACGGTAGTTTCCACGTATCTTATAAACAGCTTGTCGAGGATTATCCTTCATTAACTCAAGAAATTGAGAAAAGAATAAATTGGTTTAGAAAAAATCCAGACGATTCCAGATTGCAAAATCATGCTTTGAGAAAAAGGATGAAAGGAAAATTTGCATTTAGTATAACTGGAGATATTAGAATTGTTTATGAGTGGTTGGGTAAAAGCACAGTTAGATTTTTAGTAATTGGTGGCCACAAAAAAGTGTATACTCGTAAAATATGAATAACCCAGATTTAAAAATTGAAGATTTGAACGAAAAGATGAGAATTTTAAAAGTTGCTTTAGATATTTCTAAAAAAGAAGAAGAACTTAAAAAACTGGAAGGCTTGTCTACTGATCCTAAACTTTGGGATGATCAAAACAAAGCAAAAGCTGTTCTCCAAAATCTTTCGGGCCTTAAGGCCGAACTTGATGAAATTAAAGACGTTTCAGATACGCTTGAAATATTAAATGAAGTCGAGGATGTTGAAGAATTAAATAAATTAGGAAGATTAATTGCAAAACTTGAACTTAAATCCTACCTGTCAGCTACGCATGACAGTAAAAATACAATTATTACAATTCATGCTGGCCAAGGTGGGACAGAAGCGATGGATTGGGCACAGATGCTTTTTAGAATGTATATAAGATATTGTGAAAGAAAAGGATTTGCTACAGAAACTATTGATTCAACTTCTGGCGAGGAAGCAGGTTTAAAGACTGTAACATTTGAAATTAAAGGAAGATACGCTTATGGATATTTAAAGGGTGAAGCAGGAACACATAGATTGGTTCGCCAATCTCCATTTAATGCCAATGATTTAAGGCAAACATCATTTGCATTAGTTGAAGTTCTTCCTGACCTGGAAGCCTCTGATCTTCCTGATATTCAAATTAAAGATGAAGAACTTGATTGGCAGTTTACAAGGGCTGGAGGTCATGGTGGGCAAAATGTAAATAAAGTGAGTACGGCTGTAAGGCTTACACATTTACCTACTGGAATAGTAATTACTGCTAGAACTGAAAGATTTCAAGAACAAAACAGAAAAATTGCATTAGGACTTCTTCGTGCAAAGTTATGGATCAGACAGCAAGAGATGGAAAAGAATAATTTAAAGGATATTAAAGGAGAATATAAACCTGCAAGCTGGGGCAATCAGATACGTTCTTACGTCCTTCATCCTTATAAGATGGTTAAAGACTTACGGACTGAAGTGGAATCGGGGAACCCTGATAGGGTTCTAGACGGCGAACTCGACGAATTCATCGAAGCAGAATTAAAATTAAAATAGTTGTTGCAAGGTCTGACCTTAACAGAACATAAAATATATGTTATATTAAATATATGGAAAGTACACTAAATCCAACTCCAATACCAGTTCGTAAGTTTAATGATTCTTCAGCATCGACCAAAAAGAATATTATGCTTGGGGTTATTTCTGTTGTTGTTGTACTTGCAGGAATTGGGGCAGGATATTTATTTTCAGGTGTAGGTAAAAATTCTGGAGGGTTAGGTTCAAATTCAGAAAATACAATTATTGTTAGTAAAAACGAAGCTGGAATTTCAGATGAATCAAAGTTTTCAACCACTACTGAAGGTGTGTTGGAAGAAGGTGGAATAGGTGGGGAAGGAACATATCATCTGGTTCGAGGAAATGGCCCTTCACAGTATGCTTATCTTACTTCAAGTGTTGTTGATCTTGGTGTCTTTGTAGGCAAAAAGGTACAGATTTGGGGTGAAACAGTTTCTGGTAAAAAAGCAGGTTGGTTAATTGATGTAAGTAAAATTAAAGTAATGGAGGGGGAATGATTGTCTTTCAAAATGTCACAAAATCCTTCGGATCAATAAATGCACTAGACAGTGTTTCATTTGAGATTAAAGCGGGTGAGTTTGTTTTTTTAACTGGTCCATCTGGTGCTGGAAAAACAACTATTTTAAAAATGATTCTTCGCGAGATATTACCAGATTCAGGCAAAGTTTTTTTTAATAAAAAGAATATAACCGAAATTTCAGCAAAAGAAGTACCCTATTTAAGGCAACAAATGGGAATTGTCTTTCAAGATTTTAAGGTATTAACAGAAAGAACGGTTGTAGAAAATGTTGAAGTAGCTCTTGCTGTATCTGATGTTCCACAAGAAGACTGGGCAAAAAAGGTTAGTCATGTTTTGAAACTAGTCGGTCTTTCAAGCAGATCAAAACTGTTTCCTTCTCAACTTTCTGGTGGTGAACTTCAAAGGGTGTCACTTGCAAGGGCATTAGTCATTAATCCCAAATTAATACTGGCTGATGAACCAACAGGGAATCTGGATTGGAAAACTGCGGAAGGAATAATGGAGCTTTTGGAAAAAATTAATAAAGAGGGTAAAACAATTATAATGGCAACTCACCATGAAGGTATAATAAAGCATGCCAAACATAGGGTGGTAGAATTAATAGACGGAAAGGTCACTAAACAATGAGTATTCATACAAAAACTGCAACAGATGCAATTAAAAGATCGCCATTTCAGGCAATATCTGCAATTTTTGTATTGGCTTTAACTTTTTTTGTAGCTACAACAGTTGCAATACTTGTATACGCATCAAATAAATCGCTTTCATACTTTGAAACAAGACCACAAATAATAGCTTTTCTTAAAAATGATGCGACTAACGAAACTGTATCAGCGCTTCAAAACAAATTAACCTCAGACATAAGATTGAAAGATATTAAATATGTCCCAAAAGAGGAGGCTTTAGAGATTTACAAGAAGGCAACAGAAGACAATCCACTTTTGGCTGAGCTTGTAAGTCCTTCAATATTTCCTGCCTCACTTGAATTTTCTGTTACAGATTTAAAACTCGCAGAAGGTGTAATAAATGAAATCAAAAGTGAAGCAATTGTTGAGCAGGTTGGTTTTACTGCAAATATAGGAGGAGAAAAATCACTAGGAGATGTTGTGGGAAGACTTAAAACAATAAGTTCATATGTCAGAATTGGTGGAATTGTTTTTGTAGTAGCTCTTGGGGTAACTTCGTTTCTGGTGTTATTGGTAATAGTTAGTATGAGAATGGCTTCAAGAAAAGGTGAGATTGAAATATTAAGCTTAATTGGAGCAACTCCTGCCTTTGTTAGAAGTCCAATAATAATAGAAGGAATTATTTATTCATTGATTGGAGTATTAACTGGATGGACAACATCATTTATTCTTTGGCTTTATGTTTCACCGAGTCTCCTTTCATATTTTGGCCAAATTCCAGTATTGCCTAAAGATCCAATCCAATTCTTTTTATTGTTTGCCATAATTTTAGGAGTTGAACTTGTTGCAGGACTTGTAATTGCACTTACTGGAAGTCTAATTGCAGTTAAAAGATCACTTAAAAAAGCAAGATGAAACGCTATGAAATATGGAAAAATACTTTTTAGTTTTGTCTTCTCAATAGCACTTTTTATAAGTGTTTATACTTTTGCAAGGTCACAAACATGTACCAACTCTGACGAGTGCACAAGATTGATTGATGAGTATAGTAATCAAATTCAAAAACTTCAAGGACAAGGTAATACCCTTAAAAATCAAATAGCACAATTTGATGCACAAATTAAATTAACCAGTTTAAAGATTGCCCAGACTGAAGAACAGATTAAATTGCTTTCAGGCAGAATAGATCAGATATCAGGTTCAGTAGAGTCATTAAATGAAGCCTTTTCACAAAGAGCAATCGAAACATATAAAATGGCAAGAATTGATGATCCATTTATACTTTTGCTTTCTTCGGATAATTTAACAGAAGCTTATAATAGACTTTCATATCTTAAAAAAATCCAAGAAGGTGATAGAAATTTATTAGTTAGACTTCAGAAAGCTCAGGATACATATGAAGAGGAAAAAGTAGACCAAGAAGACTTACAAACAAAGTTAGCAGGACAAAAAAAGAATTTAGATTTACAAAAAGGAGCAAAGGCAAACCTTTTGTCCATAACTAAAAACGATGAAAAAAAATACCAACAGTTATTAGCACAAGTACGTGCTGAATATGAGGCAATACAAGCAATTATTGCAGGAAAAGGTACAGAAACAGAAGTTGGTCAAGTTTCAGAAGGACAGAGAATTGCAAATACAATACAGGGATCTTCGTGCAATTCTAGTGGAAGTCATGTGCACTTTATTGTCAGAAAGCAGAACAGTACGACAGATAATCCATTTTCTTATTTAAAAAGTGGAATTTCATACCAAAATTGCTCTGGATCATCTTGTGGTAGTAATGATGGTGATAGTTTTAATCCGAGCGGTTCTTGGATTTGGCCAATTCAGTCGAATATAAAATTTAGTCAAGGATATGGAAATACTTGGGCAGTAAGAAATACATGGGTTGGAAGGATTTACAATTTTCATAATGGTATTGATATAAATAGTGATTCATCAAGTGAAGTTAAAGCCGTTAAGTCAGGAAAGTTATATCAAGGTAGTTATAATGTAGGGTGTAGGCTTAAATATGTTCGTGTCGATCATGATGACAGTGATCTAGACACTTTGTATTTACATGTTAATTATTAAAAAATGAAAGTCATAATTGGCATATTTTTGTTTATATTGTTTTTTGCTTTTCCCTATGTAGTTCTTGCATCAATCGAGTTTAACATTTCGAAACTCGAACAAATTGGAGATCAAATAACATTAGACGTTTCTATTTCTGGATTAACATCACAAAGTTGCACATCGGATAATAAATGTTATTTACAAGGATCGTTTCAAAAAAATAGTGGTGATAATTATTTTGGATATTCACAAAATAATTCAGGTGATTGGTATGAATATTCATCATCATTATCTGTAGATTATATTTTAGCCAATTTTTATTATTTTGAACCACAGTTGGGTAATTGGTCAGGACAAATCAAAGTTAAAAATAGTCCAACCAATTCATCTTATCTAGGACCAGGCGAGTATTTACTAAAGTTAAAACGATATAGTGGTAAATCTAAAGACTCATCTGGTGATTCTAACCCTTTAACAATTGGTCTTTTAGAAAACACTCCTTCACCTTCCCCAACTCCTACAAATCCACCGACTGCACAGCCGACACAAGCACCAACTTCTAGTCCGACAAAAAGTCCAACACCAATTCCGACTAAAACTGCCACGCCAAAATCTACTCCAACCCCAACAAGTGAAGCAGAAGTTACAAATGAACCAGAAAATTTAATAAGAGAGATTAAAATTATTGATGCTACTCCAACTGGAATAGTCGCGGGAGCAACAACGACTAAAAAATCTCCAATTTTAGCAATTATATTAATTATTTTAGGGGTAGGATTTCTTGGGTTTGGTGGATATTTACTATATAATCAAATGCATGCAGAAAATCAAAAAGCTTCTTAAATTTTGGCTTCCACCAGTCCTTTGGGCAGGATTAATTTTTACCTTTTCAAGTTTCCCAACAGTAAAAACATCAGAATTTTTCTTAGGAGATTTTATACTTAAAAAAACTGCACATATAATTGAATATGGAGTATTGGCAACACTTCTATACAGAGCAATGATTAATTCAGGAGTTGAAAAGAAAAAATCTATGTGGCTTGCAGTAATTATTGCAGTTTTATATGGAATTACTGATGAAGTGCATCAATCTTTTACACCAGGAAGAGGACCTGCTGTTAGAGATGTGCTAATTGATACATCCGGCGCATTAATATTTATCTATGGAATAGTAGGAAATATAAAGAAAACACCAGTGGCTTTACAAAAAATTTATAACAAATTTTCATTTATCTGAATTATTGAATGATTGCGTTGAGTTATCCGAACTCTGTATTATAGGGTTGATTTAATCGAAATCATAGTTTA
>AMFJ01007780.1_pt1 | contig 21150 bp, 17 predicted proteins | sample 427208 | NCBI WGS metagenome assembly AMFJ01 (sample SAMN02954298, study PRJNA114691) | groundwater metagenome | biome: aquatic; feature: subsurface aquifer; material: sediment; isolation source: subsurface aquifer sediment | place: USA: Rifle, CO | collected 2008-08 | reverse complement strand
CTTGCGAAGCAAGCCGCTTGCAACTTTAACCGCAATCCATAAGACGAGCCTGTATTCATGTCGCAGCTTGGTTTTTGCATTTTTAGCAAGACAGGCTCTTAATCAAATTATGACCAATAAAGGTAAATTCTATTGATAGTATGGATTTAAGAATCCATACAAACCTGTTTTCATCTATTTGCACTATGACAAAAGGAAGGAAGATACTTTAAAATTGAGAATGCCTAAAAATGACTATATTTTGGAAAAAATGCTATCATATTAAATACTGGATAAATTGAGTTTATTACAAAGGAGTAGTATGCGAATACTTATTTCAAATGATGATGGAATCCACGCTGTTGGACTTAGAACCCTGGCTGAGCGTCTTGCATTCGAGCACGAAGTTTATATTATAGCTCCTGATAGAGAGAGAAGCGCAGCAGGGCATGCTTTAACTCTTCACAAACCCCTCAGGGTAGAAGAGATTGATATGGGATTTGAAGTAGCCTGTGCCTGGGAAACAACCGGAACGCCTGGAGATTGCATAAAAATCGGCATAAGTGCAATTCTTGAAAAGCAGCCTGACATCATCATATCTGGAATAAACCATGGTCCAAACCTTGGAGCTGATGTACTATATTCAGGCACGGTAAGCGCGGCCATGGAAGGTGCAGTTCTTGGATTTCCAAGTATTGCTGTTTCTCTTCCTAATGGGCATAACGGCCAGCAGTCTGACTTTATTTATACAGCTGATTTTATCCTAAAATTTATTAATAAGATTGTAACCGTTAATTTTCCTAAAAAAACCATCTTAAATATAAATGTTCCATCAATAGCAAGCAGTGATATAGCCGGTGTGAGGATAACCCGTCTCGGTACACGTATGTATACTGATACTTATGAAAAACGTCTTGACCCAAGAGGAAAAACTTATTACTGGTTAGCAGGCGAAATAATTGAAACAGCTGAAGAAGACGGAACAGATATTACTGCTATTAGAAATAATCAAATTTCCATTACGCCTGTAACATTTGAGATGACGCATAAAAGCATCATGCCGGAGCTGGAAAAAACATTCTGCAACGGAATTTGTTATTAACAATTTATAAATAATTATGAATAAAGGATAGGTTAAACCTATCCTTTATTTTTGGCATTCAATATTAATTTACTTGTAACTATATATTCTCAACAATTCGCTTAGTATCTGCTGTCAATTTATCAAGTTTTTCCTTAGAATCAGTTTCAAAGTAAATTCTCAATAATGGTTCAGTACCGCTGGGCCTTACGAGCATCCAACTGTTATTATCATCAAAATAAAGCTTTACACCATCAATTTTATTTACTTCTTTAACTTTCATGCCACCAACTGCTGTTGGAGGATTGGTGACAAACATATTCATAGCAGCTTCTTTTATCTGCTCAGTTAAATGAAGGTCTAATCTAAAGTTCAAATAATGAACACCTATCTCATTTTTAAGTTGTTCAACTATTTCATAAAGAGGTTTACCCTCAAACGCAACTGCTTCGAGTATTGATAAATTAGCGACAATTCCATCTTTTTCAGGAATATGTCCCCAAATACTTAAACCACCAGATTCTTCACCGCCAACAATCACATCTTCATTTCTCATAATCTGGCCGACATATTTGAACCCGACAGCAGTTTCGTGAATTTTTACATCATATAATTCACCAATTTTATCTATCATCTGGCTGGTTGCGACAGTTTTAACAACAGAACCATTTCTGCCTTTATTTTTCACTAAATGTTTAAATAAAATAGCTATAACTTCATTTGGAGTAACATAATTACCTTTTTCATCAATTACACCAAACCTGTCAGCATCACCATCACAACTAAAGCCAAGTGCAGGTGAATTTTCTTTTACTAATTTTATTAAATCACCAAGGAATTTTTCTTTAGGTTCAGGCATGCCACCACCGTATAAAGGGTCTCTCCAGTTATGGATAGTAGTAACAGGACAGCCGGCTTCCTCTAACAAACCGTCAAAGTAATCCCTACCTGTAGAATACAGCGGATCAAAATAAACATTTATGTTTGCAGACTTAATTTTATCAAAATCAATCAACCCTTTAACCCACTTGAAATATTCAGGTTTAGGGTCAAAATATTCAGTTTTTCCTTTAACGGCTGCAGGAATAATAACGCTCTCATCTCCATCCTGGAGCCTTTTAACACTTTTAACTATGATATCAGTAATATCAGTCGTAGCAGGACCTGCATAATCAGGAATATATTTAATACCACAATACTCAGGGGGGTTGTGACTTGCTGTAATCATTAAAGCCCCTGCTGTATTAAGATTTCTTGCAGAATACGCAACTACTGGCGTAGGGGCATCCTTATCTGTAACCATTACATTAAGACCAAGATTATTTAATACCTCAGCTGCTCTTAATGCAAATTTATCAGCTAAAAACCTTGTATCATATCCTATAATTACAGGTAATGAAGGATCATATTTAGTTTTAATATACGCAGCAACTGCTTTAGTAACAAGCTCAACATTATCAAATGTAAAATCCTCTGCTATTATTGCTCTCCAGCCATCTGTACCAAATTTAATGGGTCTTACCATATTTACCACCTTACTAAACTCTTTTCCCATAACTATTTTACAAAAAAAAGTCTTGTTTGAGAATTCTATATTCATTTTTAGTATTTTTATATGACCATCAAGGCAAAATATATTAACAAAATAACCCTGTTAACGGTTAATTTAAATGGTAAATTCAAGAAATAAAACTTAAATTATTTATTTTTTACACTTAAAGTTATAATTAAATAATAAACTTAATACTCAATACTGGAAATAAGGAATAAAACAATGAGTGATAGAAAAACCATAGTATATCTTGGGCCAAAAGGATCATATTCTGAAATAGCAGCTGATAAGATTGCTGAACTATTTAATTATGACAACTTTGAGCCTATGACACAGCCTTCTATCACAAAGGTTATCGAAGCTGTAGATAAAAATAATAACTTTATTGGAATTACTCCAATAGAAAACTCCATAGAAGGCATCGTTAGAGAAACCGTAGATACTTTAATAAAGACAACTTCAAGAGTAACAATCACTCAGGAAATAATCATTCCAATATCTCACTGCCTTATTAGTAAAGCAAAAAACACGTCAAATATTGATAAGATTGTCTCTTATACACAAGGACTGGCTCAATGCCAGAATTTTATCTCTAATAATTTTCATAATGCTGAATTAATAATGGCATCAAGTACCTCTGAAGCTGTAAAACAGTTAGTGGATTTATCTGAAAACTATGCAGCCATAGGATCCTATAAGGCTGCTGAAATATACGGACTCAATATTCTGGCAAGAGATATTAATGATGAGAAAGATAACCTAACAAGATTTGTATGCCTTGGAGCTTATGTACCAAAGCCTACAGGAAACGATAAAACATCCATTGCCATATCATTATGCAACCAGCCAGGATCATTAGTAAACGTCCTTCTTGCCTTTAAAGAAAATAACTTGAATCTATCTTATTTAGAATCAAGGCCTTCCAAAAGAATTTTCGGCGAATACACTTTCTTTATCGATTTTGATGGACATATAGAGGATGAAAATGTACAAAAAACTATGGGGAAAATAGTGCCACTAATTAATTTTTACAGATTCCTCGGCTCATACCCTAAATGCAACAGCCGTGTTAAAACTGCTGAAAATTTAAAATAAAAAACTATGATAAATTTTGATTCACTAACATTAAAAGCATTAACAGACGAGATTGGACCTGTTTTAGAATCAGGGCGAGTCCAGAAAGTTCAGCAGCCTTCAAGAAATGAAATACTTCTTGGAATTCGAACACAGGGAAAAAATCTCAAACTTTACATAAACGTAAACCCCAAATATCCTCATCTCACACTTTTAACCAAACAGGGCGAGGACTATAGAAGCATTGAAATCCCTCAAAAACCTCCAATGTTTTGTATGCTCCTAAGAAAGCATATGGAGGGTGCAAAAATTAAGACTGTTAGCCATCCAAAGTATGAAAGAATTTTAGAAATATATTTTGACAGCTATAACGAATTGGGAGAAAGGGTTCCACTTGTTTTAGCCTGTGAACTCATGGGCAAATACAGCAATATTATTCTTTACAGCTATGAAAACAATGTAATACTTGGCAGCGCACACCATGTTGGCCCGGAGAAGAGCAGAGAAAGAGAAGTAGCAGGAGGACTTCCATATATTTACCCACCTAAACCTAAAAAAATGGACCTGCTAAAAATTTCTGAAGCTGAATTTTACACTCATACAATGGCTATACCCGGCCCTATGAATATATGGTTAAATGAGAACTTTAATTATATTAGCCTGGCTCTGGCCACAGAACTATGTAAAATTACAGGAATTGATATAGAAAAAGATAAAGTAATAGCCATTCCAAAAGAAAAAATCAATGCTTTATATCATCTAATAATTAAAACGCTAAAACTCGAAAACCTAAATCCATCTATAAGCAAGGATATGAAATTATTCTCATTGATTGGGCTTGATCCTGATATAGAATGGGAACAAACTGATTCTGTAAACTCAATGGTTGACCTATACTTCGGTTATCAATATTATCTGGATGCTTTTTCCAGATTAAAATCAATGCTTTTAACAGCTGCAAAAAAAGAAATAAAAAAAGAAAAAGCCAGACTATCCCAACATAAAAGAACTCTTGAATCAGAAGAAAAATCAGAAAAATATAGACAATACGCCGATATAATAATGGCCAACCTTCATAAAATCCAGCCGGGTCAAGATTCAGTTGAACTTGAAAATTTCTATGACAATAATCAACTCATAATTATTCAGCTAGACCCTGTGAAATCACCAAATGCAAATGCACAAAGATATTATAAACTTTATAATAAGGCCAAGACCGCATCTAGAATAAGTAAAGATATAGTTAGACAAGTCCAAGAAGAGTTAGATTATCTTGAGAGCATTGAGACTTTTATAAATCAATCTGATTCTCTGGCTGATTTAAAACAGATTAAAGATGAATTAATAAGCCAAAACCTTCTTAAAACAACAGGAAAACAGATAAAGTCACCTGAAAAACTTAAAAAAGAAGGAATTAGCCTATCTGAATATACTTCGACAGATGGTTACAAAATATATGTAGGAAAAAATAACAGGCAAAATGAATATTTAATATCAAAAATTGCCTCACCAAATGATATATGGCTGCATACACAAAATATCCCGGGGTCTCATGTACTAATAAAAATCAACGATGAGAATGTCGAAGTCCCTGCATCAACTATAGAGGAAGCTGCAAGCATTGCAGCGTATTTTAGTCAGGCAAAAAACTCAGCAAATGTCGCAGTAATTTATGTAAGAAGAAAATTCTTGAAAAAGCCTCCACATTCAAAGCCAGGGTATGTAACATACACAAATGAGAAAACATTAATTGTAAATCCTGACAAAGATTTAGTAAAGAATTTATCCTAACTTATTTTAATTTGAATTTATTTTAATTAGACTGTTTTATAGTTTCTCAAAAGACTAAATAATCTAATTTATTTAATGATAATAAAGAACTACTCAGATATGAAAATATTTAAAAAAGAATCAACCCTAATATTATTACTATTAATGGCATGCTCGCTTTTATTCTTCTTTAAACTTGGCAGCTACAAGCTTATTGATGTAGACGAACCAAGGTATGCTGAAGCTGCGAGAGAAATGCTGGAATCATCAGACTGGATTACGCCTTATTTTAATTATGAATTAAGGTTTGATAAGCCAATATTCTTTTACTGGCTTGTTATGATTTCGTTCTTATTCTTTGGCATTACAGAATTTGCAGCAAGATTCCCTTCTGCAATAATGGCTACTGCTCTTGTATTCTTTACTTATTACTTTGGCAAAACTATGATATCAAGATCATTTGGATTAATCAGCTCTCTAATACTTGCCTCTAGCCTTGAATTTATAGCTATGTCAAGAATGTCAATTACAGATATGACCTTGACCTTCCTGGTATGTGCAACAACATACTCAGGATTATTGGCCATGCATTCAGAAAATTCAAGCAAAAAATACTGGTGGTGGTTTGCCTATTTATTTAGTGGGATAGCTATACTTACCAAAGGGCCTATAGGATTTATACTACCTGCAATTATATTAGGTTTATTTGCTATTCTCACAGGCAAATTAAAAGAGAGCTTTAATCCTAAATTTTTCATTCCAGGCTTTTTAATACTAATATACACTGCAACCCCCTGGTATTATGCAATTATTCAAGAGCATGGCAGTGCATTTATTGATTATTTCTTTATAAAACATAATATTTCAAGATTTTCCGGAGAATTTGTCCAACACCAACAACCTTTTTATTTCTATTTCATAGTTGTTCTGGCAGGTTTCTTCCCCTGGTCTATTTATTTTGTTGCCGGATTTATAAAGACAATAAAAGACCTGTATAATCACATTTCTAATCCACAAATAAAGCTCAAAAAGTTAAATTTCTCTTTATTTGAAAATACAGGCAACAAAACAAAACTTATTTTAGCAAGCACTATATGGTTTTTATCTGTACTTATACTGTTTAGTATATCCAAAGCAAAACTAATAACATATATTCTGCCTTTATTTCCTGCTATGGCACTATTAACAGGAAATATATGGCATGAATTCATTGAAAGAATGAAAAATGCAAAACTAATAAATATATCAGCAAGAATACTGGCTATAATTTGTATTATTGCAGGAATCATAGGGGCATTTGGACTAAATTTAGTGCTACCAAGAGATGAAAAGTTGGCTATTAATTCGTTTAATCCTGAATTATTAATAATATTCTGTGTTATTCCAGCCTTTTTATTATTCTATTTGCATAAAAACCAAAGAATTAAAGCATTTATAGTAACAATAATTTTCATGTCCTCAATCACACTCGCTGCGATAAATAACGTAATACCAATAGTATACAATTCAGGGCAAAAAGACCTTATTGACTATATAACACTTTCGAAGAATAATTCTTTATTTAATGATAAACTGGTTGCTTACAATCTAACCAAACCCAGCTTGGTATTTTATTCACAGAGTAAAATAGATGAAATTCTAACTCCACAAGATCTTTCCAAGCGTTTAAGTCAACAAGAGCCTGTTCTTGTTGTAGTTAAAAATAAGAGATTCTACGAAATCGAATCTGTCAAAAATTATCACATAATCAAAAAAGGTGTAAAGTACACCCTAATCTCAAACATTAATTTTAAGACACCATAAAAGAGGTTCCCAAATGATTCAAGCACAGTCTCGAAATGATATAAATACAAAAGAAAAAGTAGCTATATCTATAGCTGTGCCTATTTTCAATGAAGTTGAAAACATTAAAATCCTTGCTGAATCATTATTAAGAGTCTTAAACAGCCTGGACAGAAGTTTTGAGATTATTTTCATTGATGATGGATCAACAGATGGAAGCCATTTAGCTTTAAAAACTCTGTCTGAAGAGTTTCCTAATATAAAAGCAGTAAGATTCAGAAGAAACTTCGGACAAACAGCGGCAATGGCAGCAGGCTTTGACTACGCATCAGGAGATATAATAATCACACTTGATGGAGACCTTCAAAATGACCCTGAGGACATACCAAGAATAATCACCAAGCTTGAAGAAGGCTATGACGTAGTTAGCGGATGGAGAAAAAACAGACAGGATGATTATATAACAAGAAAAATACCATCAATGCTTGCCAATAAATTAATCAGCAAAATGACAGGCACGTTTCTACATGACTATGGATGCTCATTAAAAGCATATCGAGCAGAAATAGGCAAAGAATTGCCTCTATATGGAGAGTTACACAGATTTATCCCGGCTCTTGCAAGTATAGAAGGGGCCAGCATAGCAGAGATTCCAGTTAAACACCATGCCAGAAAATATGGAAAAAGCAAATATAATATACTCAGAACCTTTAAAGTAATTCTTGATCTATTAACTGTAGTATTTCTAAGAAAATTTATGACCAGACCTCTTCATATGTTTGGGAGAGCTGGGATCTTTTCCTTGCTTAGCGGTATGGCTATTAGTTTATATCTAGTTATTGAAAAGATAATTTATTCCACGAATATTGGTAATAGACCCCTGTTATTGCTTGGGGTATTATTAATCTTAACTGGATTTCAATTAATAAGTACAGGCATAATTGCCGAAATACAGATTAGAACATACTATGAGTCACAAAATAAAGCTATATACAAAGTCAAAGAGGTTTACAACTAGTGAATAAACGAATCCTGAAACTATTTTTAAGAATAGCAATTAGCGCAGTATTTATATATATTCTAATAAGCAATTCTAATGTAGTAGAAATAGCAGAATCATTAGCAGAAACAGATCATAAAATATTAATTTTGGGAGTAGTGCTCTATATATTAGGGCAGTTACTCAGTGCATATAAATGGAAACTACTTGCTCAAGCCGTAGGATTTCAAAATAAACTCAAAGAATACTTTGATTACTACTTTGTCGGCATGTTTTTTAACTTATTCCTGCCTACTACAGTAGGAGGCGACATAACCAAATGCTACTATTTAGCAAAAGGAGAATCAAGAAAAGCTCCTGCTATTTATTCCGTACTGGCTGAGAGATATACAGGAGTAATAGTCATAGTCTGGATGGCAACAATAGCGTTATTTTCCCCCATTGGTAATATGGTTCCTATGCAGCCTAAAGCCTTTATGGCATTCCTATCATTTCTAATAATAATTATCACTCCAACATTTCCACACCTATTCCTGCCATATACGAAAAAGAAGAAATGGGTAAGGACCTTATTGAGAGATATAAAAGTTTATTGGGATCAACCAAGATTGTTTGTAAAAGCCTTATACTGGTCTACCTTATTTCATTTACTAATAATTGCTATACACTTTACCATTGGACAGGCAATGGGTCTGGATATTCCACTTGCATACTATTTTATACTATACCCGATGGCTGCAATGGCCGGCTTTATTCCGATAGCATTTAATGGAATTGGCCCTCGTGAAGGAACATACATATATTTCCTGGCACTTATAGGCATAAAATCATCAAGCGCATTAGTATTTGGAATATACTGGCTTGGCATAGTGCTATTCTCAAGCTTAATTGGCGGAATATTCTACATTAAGGGCAAACGTACTGCACCTCCAGAAGAATTTGAACAATTTGACTTTGAAGAGGATTATAATGAGGTAACTGCAGAAGAACGTATAGACATGCCAGAACCTCAAATTCAAGTTTAGGAAAATTACCACTGATAGAAAACAAGTTTTTCCTATCAATTAGTTTTATAATATTAATATATCCCTTTTTAAAACACTTAAAACCTATAATTTAGAAAAACCATATATGGCAGAAGTTAAAAAAATAGAAAATCTGGATACCATTAAAAAAGCTATAGAAGTTGAAATCAAGCATCATTATATTGATATAGCCGGAAAGAAGTGTGCCTTTTCTAAGTTTATTTATGATGAATTACGCCAGATTGCAAAGCTAGACCCCAATAATCCTAAATGGGAATACTTATACAATAATTTTGAGAGATATGCAGTTGCTGACACATCCAACAGGATGAAATGTATAAAACAGCTAATTAAGCACCTGCAAAATCCCTTTTCAGAAGAAAAACTTATCGAAACACCTAAAAAAGCTAAAACAACATCTGACAAAAATCCTGAAGACGTGGATGTAATGTATGTGAAAGGCGTAGGCCCCAAAGTTGGATTCTTAATAAATAAACTTGGCATATTTACAGCTCAGGACCTTCTGCATTATTATCCAAGAAAACACCTTGATTATGCAAGCCGAACCCAAATTAAAGACTTAAAAGTGGGACAGGAAGCAACTATTTTTGGTGTTATAAAATCTACAAATGTTTTCACCAGCAAAAAACGCTCAAATTTAACAATTATTTCAATACAAGTATATGATGGAACCGGTACAATTTCTGCCAGCTGGTTTTACGGTAAATCTAACAAATTCATGATGGATAGATACAAATCCCAATATCCGCAAGGATCAAATATAATCCTCTCAGGAACAGTAAAACTTGATAGCTACTCAGGCAAACTTGTTATAGATAAACCTCAATCAGAAATACTGGGCGGTGATTTTGAGGAAAAGGATTCACTTCACGTAGGCAGAATAGTACCTGTCTATCCATTGACTGAAAATCTCAACATCAAAACACTAAGAAGAGCTATTCATAATGCTATCGAAACATATTCGGATGGAATAGAAGATTTTATCCCTGATTATATTAGAGAAAAGTTAGGCCTTATAGACAAAATTACAGCAATAAAACAGATTCACTTTCCCGATTCAAGCGAAACGTTGCAAAGTGCCAGGCAAAGATTAGTCTTTGATGAGTTATTCCTGGTACAGTTACGTCTGGCTTTAATGAGAAAGCAGTATAAGTCCGATACAGAAGGGCTTGTACTTAATATCAAAAAAGATGGACTGCTAGAAAAATTCATCCAGTCATTGCCATTTGAGCTAACTAATGCGCAAAAAGAAGCTTTTAATGAAATACTAACTGATTTAAGCACTCCTGAACCAATGCAAAGACTATTACAAGGAGATGTAGGTAGTGGAAAAACAGTAATTGCTGCTATGGCGTTACTTGCTGCTGTAGAAAATGGATATCAGGGAGCCATCATGGCGCCTACTGAGATTCTAGCCGAACAGCATTGCAGGAATTTTACAGACTGGTTAACACCACTTGGAATAAGCGTCGGCCTATTTGTAGGCAAACATGGAACTAAAGTCAGAAGAGAACTATATCAAAATCTTAAAAACGGGCAAATCAATGTGGCTATAGGAACACATGCCTTAATACAGGAAAGCATAGAATTCAATAATTTAGGTCTAATAGTCATAGACGAACAGCACAGATTTGGTGTAAGACAAAGATCTGAACTCAAAAATAAAGGCACTAATCCTGAAATGCTGACCATGACAGCAACACCTATCCCAAGAACACTGGCTTTAACTGTACATGGCGATCTTGATTTAACCATTATTAATGAATTACCACCCGGTAGAAAACCCATAAAAACAGCCTTAATCGGACCTAAAGACAGAAAAAAAGCTCATACACTAATAAGAAAAGAGATAGAAAAAGGCCATCAGGCATATATAGTATTCCCACTTATTGAAGAATCAGAGACTTTATCAGCGAAAGCAGCTACAAAAGAAGCAGAAAAATTGCAAAATACAGTATTCCCTGATTTAAACATAGGATTAGTCCATGGAAAACTTCCCTCATCTGAAAAAGATAAAGTCATGGAAGAATTCAGAGCTGGAAAATATCATATTCTCGTAAGTACAACCGTTATAGAAGTTGGTGTAGACGTTCCAAACGCTACAATTATGGTTATTGAAAACTCAGAAAGATTTGGCCTATCTCAGCTGCATCAGTTAAGAGGACGCGTAGGAAGAAGCCAGGAACAGTCTTTTTGTGTGCTGGTAGGAGATACAAGTTCTCAAGAAACAAGAGAACGCCTTGAAGTTATGGTGCAAACTAATAATGGATTTATCATCGCTGAAAGAGACCTGCAACTAAGAGGCCCGGGGGAATTTGTCGGCACACGCCAGAGCGGATTACCTGATTTAATTCTTGCTGATTTAATACAGGATGCAGAAATGCTAGAAATCGCAAGAGAAGCAGCATTTAATTTCGTAGCTAAAGATGATATTAGCAAACATCCACTATTGAATAAAATAATGAATCAAAAAATAGATGAAGGCTTAGAACTGATTGGAGCAGGATAATATTATATCTATAACTAATAAAAAACTGCATTCTTTAAACTCATCCTGCCTATAAAGTTACTCTAAAACACCTAATCTACCACTGGAATACTTTTTTCTGTGCTTCATTAAATTCTTTTGGCTGGCCTCCATAATAAATATACCCGCTGCCATGAGAACTTTTCCCCTGATGCTTTGCAGGACTGCTCTGAGATAAAACAGTATAAGTAAAAAATAATCCTGCTACTGTTGCAGTAATTGCCAGAATTACTTTTAAAAATTCTTTGAGGTCCAAACCTAAAATACCTATTATTTAAAAAACAACCTAGTATATTTATCGTACAAATCAAAAATTTCCTTATCCTTCAAAAAGACTAATTTTGCATTATATAACGCAATTAAGCAGGAACTATTCCTGCTTAATTCATCAATAGATTAGCTTCTTAATTGTAATTAATAGCAAATTTGCACTATCACACTGCGAGTGCGCGGTTTATTATCAAAATCTATAAGTATAATCTGCTGCCAGGTACCAAGGATTAACTCAGAATTCACAACCGGAAATACTTCTGAATTTCCTATCATTGAAGCTCTAACGTGTGCATATCCATTACCATCATGCCAAGTTTCATCATGGTGATAAGTCTTATTTATAGGTGCAATTTTTTCAAAGGCTTCAGGCAAATCCTTAAGGAGTCCTGGTTCATATTCTATTGTAGTAATGGATGCTGTACTTCCGGGAACATAAACCAAAACCTGAGCCTGATCAAGCTTATGATTTCTAACTATTTCCTGAACTTTACCTGTAATGTTAATAATATCCGTAAATCCCTTTGTATTAATGTTAAATCTTTCACTAACTATCGGCATATTCTTCACCTCTAATGTAATCCCTTCGCTATTTTACTAAAATAGGATTAGAAAAAATCCATGGACAATCTTTGTAATAAACTTCTACTCTATACTTTCCTTCTTGCATATCAGTATGGACAAGCTTTTTCCCATTTAACTCACTAACTAACTGTCCATTTCGAATAAGCCTTATTTTAGCTTTTCTGGAAACTTTGATAATTGCATTAGTGCCCTGATCATAGTTAATAGAAAACCCGGGTACAGCACAAGCTGTTTGATTTTCTATTAAAAAACTAAATTGTTCACTTTTAATATTCCAAACTCTGTTAATAATAGTACTTTTTCCTTGCTTGAGAGCTCTATAAATTTGCTGTTTTGCTTCATTAAAATCTCTTGATAGTTCTTTATCAAGATGCAAATAATTTATCACAGACCTAAAGCTATCATAGTAAGGAAATACCTGAAAATTCATGCCCAAAAAATTATGTTTCATAGCATGAACATCAAGCCCACCAATAGCAGGAACTATATTAGTACTGGAATTATTCAGAGTATCCCACCATTTAAGCACATTAGAAGTAGGACCGGTCAATATTTTATTCCTGTTAAAAAAGCAATGAAGAGGATTTTTGGGGTCATAATTATCAACCCAGTCAGACAAATGGTTCCAAATTTCAATACCATCAAACCCTTGTATGGACCAATCTTGCCACCTCAAAGGCTTATAGTTATTTTTTCTAAATAAGCTTTCATCAGGATGAGCTATGAAGCCAATACCTGCCTGAGTTTTTACCTGATTAATGAAACTCAGAGGGTTTAGTTCATCTTTTATTGCCTGATTTATATTCAAGGCAAGATAATGATTTGAGTCACCAGGACTTATTTCCTGCCCAACAAGAACAGCAACACCTTCATACCAGCCTTCTTTACTTAAACCTGATAAATCATCGTGATCTGTAACTACTATCCATGACAAACCGGCTTTTTTTGCAGCTATAGCAATATCTTCAATACTGCCGGTTCCATCAGAATATGTACTATGAATATGTAGAGCCCCTGCATATGTATGGTTCATCTAAATTATCCTTATCAGATGAAAAACTTATTCACTGTATTAGGCACAACAAGCCTTTGGATAGTTAATTTCAGTCAGAAACTATTTTAATTCCTGAACTTGTTCCTATTCTAACGGCTCCAGCCTTAATCATCTCGATAGCAGCATCTTTATCTCTAACCCCACCGCTGGCTTTTACTTCAAGGCCATAAGATGATACTGTATTATACATTAATTTAACATTTTCAGCCGTAGCACCAACTCCACCTTTTACAAAACCGGTAGAAGTTTTCACAAAATTAGCTCCACCTGCCATAGAAACCTTACAGGCTTCAACTATCTCCTCTTTAGTTAACAAATCTGTTTCAAGAATAACTTTAACGAGATTACCACCAGAGTTATCTACAACTGCTTTAATGTCAGCTTCAGCTTTTTTATAATCCTTATCTTTTATGGCACCTATATTTATAACCATATCGAGTTCATCAGCACCGTCTTCAACTGCTTTTTTAGCTTCATAACCTTTTACAATACTTGTATTAGCGCCTAAAGGAAAGCCTATTACCGTGACTACTTTAACTGAACTATCTTTTAAATATTCTTTTGCAAATCGTACATATACCGGATTTATACAAACACCAAGAAACTTATAATTAATAGCCTCATCCAACAGTATTTTCACTTCACCTAAAGTAGCTTCGGGTTTTAAAATTGTATGTTCAATATATTTTTCTAAATTTGAGACCTGATTAACCATAAATTCACCTCATTAAACAATTAGTAATACTCCAAGCGACACAATCATATTCTTAAGTCATAAATTATTCTATTATTAGAATAGATTTAGTCATTTACTTAAATTAAGTGATAATATCACTAAGCACATTTATAAAATTATTATACTTCGAGTGTAATATAATATTAATAATTCTAGCACGTAAAGATTGATATGGAGTTATATATGTCTGGTATGAACAACAAAACTACAATTAAATATGAACCTGTTGAAACTGTACTGAAAAGATACATGGATGAACTGGGGGATACAACCGTTGACTTTGAGGAAATAAACGTAGAAGAGTCTTTATCCAGAATTTTATACGATGATATAGTTGCTCAGTTTGATCTACCAACTTTTAACAGATCACTGGTTGATGGCTACGCAGTAAACTCAAGAGGTATAGCACTGGCTGATACAGATTCCCCTGTAATTCTTGAAGTAATGGGCGAATCTCAAGCAGGAATTCCGACTCAATTAGCAATAACAAAAAACCAGGCAGTTAAAATCTCTACCGGATCCTTGTTACCTGAGAATGCAGATTCAGTTGTACTAGCAGAATGCGCTCAACTCGAAGACAATAAGGTTAAAATATTCAAAAGCGTGCTTATGGGTGAAAATATAGTTCAAAAAGGTGAAGATATAAACGCAGGACAAATGTTCATCAGAAAAAAAAGAAAAATCAGACCTCAGGATATAGGCGGCATCATAGGGCTGGGATATAAAAAAATTAGAGTTTACAAAAAACCAGTTATATCTGTTATTCCAACAGGCAGCGAGTTAGTATCCATTGATGAAACACCGGAACCGGGGCAATTAATTGAAACAAACAGCCACGTATTAAAGGGGCTAATTAAACAACTCGGTGGAACCAGCATAATAAAGCCAATAATTAAAGACAGCCTTGATCTATTAAAAAAATCCATAATAGATTCATTAAAAGATTCCGATGTGGTAATAATTTCCGGGGGAAGTGCTTTTGGCACAAAAGATTACACACTAAATGCTATTCAAAGCATTCCTAACTCGAAAATTATAGCTCATGGCACAGCAATGCGTCCTGCTAAACATACATTATTGGCATTTATAGACGGCAAACCTGTAATTGGACTCCCAGGACATCCTGTTTCTTCCGGAACATCATTTCATACTTTTGTTAAACCTATTTTAATACAATTAGCGGGCAATCCAAGATCCTTCTGGCAGGAAAGAAAAGACAATGTAAAGCTTGATGCAATCCTAGCAAAAGATGTGGAATCACCAAAAGGAGTAGAAGATTATATAAGGGTTAGATTAGTCTTGCTTGATAATGGAAAAATTACTGCATATCCTTATGCAGGCAAATCATCATTCTTATCAACACTTGTAAAAGCTCATGGCACTATAAAACTAACGCCTGATTGCACAAAATTATATGCGGGTGACAGGGTTCAAGTAACCTTATTTTAAAATAAGCAAAATTTTAATTACCTCTTATTTTTAATTATTTTTTGATTTATAAATTTTCAAACAATATAAATAAGTGTGGTTACATTAATAAAATAGACATACATAAGGCAATATCAAATTATTTAAAAATTACCAATAATTGTTGTATAATTTTTCTTTGATAGTGAGTTAGATATATAATTTTGTTAGTAGCACTGAAATATTAAAGGAAGGGTTTCTATGAGTAATTATGATACCTCAGACATTAGAAATTTGGGGCTTGTCTCTCATGTAGGTACAGGAAAAACCTCTCTAGCTGATGCAATGCTATTTGATGCAGGGCAAAATACCAGATTAGGCAAAGTTGATACAGAATCATCACTTATGGATTTTGAACCTGAAGAAGTAAAAAGAAAAACAACAATAAGTTCATCAATTGCAAGTTTTGATTGGAAAAAAGCCAGAATAAATCTTATAGACACACCTGGAGGAGCAAATTTTGTAGCTGACACAAGAAACAGCTTGCAGGGCATGGACTCAGCCGTAATAGTACTAGACGCCATCGATGGACTTAAAATTCAATCACTCAAACTTATTAAGCAAGCACAGGAATTAGAATTATCCCTTTGCGTATTTATAAATAAACTCGAAAGAGAAAATGCTAATTATAAAACAGTTGTAGATAATTTATCGACAGCTTTTCAGGGTAAACCTGTTTTACTCCAGTTACCAATTGGACAAGAAGCTTCATTTAAAGGAATTGTTGACCTACTTAGCAAAAAAGCCCTGATTTTCGAGCTTAATGAAAGTGGAAAATACACTGAACAGGATATTCCTGCTGAATTAAAGGAAGAAGCTGAATCTCTAAGAGAATCTAGTTTAGAATCAATTGTAGAATGCGATGATGCAATATTAGAAAAATACCTCGAAGGAGCAGACTTAACCGAGGAAGAAATCACTACTGCTTTAAGAAAAGGTATTATCAATAAACAAATTGTCCCTGTTCTATTTGGAGCAGCAACAAAAAATGTCGGTGTTCACCAGCTGCTTAATTTCGTAGCAGATTATATGCCATCTCCAATTGATAGAGGAGCAGTTAAAGTTATATCTGCTGATGGCTCAGAACAAAAAAGAGAACCATTAGCATCAGAACCACTCGCAGCTCTTGTTTTCAAAACAATTGCAGACCCATACGCAGGTCAATTAACAATAATGAGAGTATTCTCAGGAGAAATAACTTCTGATTCCAATATCTATAACTCAACTAAGAAAACCAAGGAGAGAGTTGGACAGATGCTGCATTTAATGGCTAAAAAGCAGGAACCTGCAGCAAAAGCCGTTGCGGGTGATATAGTTGCTGTAGCAAAATTAAAGGACACACATACTGGAGACAGCTTCAGCGATGAAAAAAAACCTGCAATTATTCCGACTTTATCACAGCCGACCCCTGTTATTTCCTTTGCAATTAAACCAAAGAGCAAAGGTGATGAAGATAAAATACAATCAGGGCTCAAGAGATTAATGGAAGAAGATCCAACTCTTCAGGTTTCAAGAGATATACAAACCAAGGAAATTATTTTATCAGGCATGGGACAGGTTCACCTTGATGTAGCCATAGAAAAGTTAAAGAGAAAATTTAGCGTTGAAGTAATTCTTGAAACACCAAAAATTCCATATAAAGAAACAATCACAGCTGATGCAAAAGTCCAGGGCAAATATAAAAAACAATCAGGCGGTAAAGGACAATACGGCGACTGCTGGATCGAACTCCACTCAATTGATAAAGACAAAAGCATGGAATTCGTTGATAAAATCGTCGGGGGATCTATTCCAAGACAGTATATTCCTGCAGTTGAAGCCGGTATAAGAGAGGCCATGCAAGAAGGGGTTCTTGCCGGATATCCGACTGTTGGTATTCAGGTAGTGGTCTTTGATGGAAGCTATCACCCTGTAGACTCATCAGAAATGGCATTTAAAGTGGCAGGATCAATGGCATTTAAAAAAGCTGCTGCTGAAGCCAGACCTGTATTGCTTGAACCAGTAATGCACGTAGAAATCACAGTCCCAGAGGAAAATGTCGGGGATATTATGGGTGATTTAAACAGCAGAAGAGGAAGGATGCAGGGAGTTGAAGCAGAAGGCGCTACGCAAACAGTAAAAGCGCAGATACCAATGGCTGAAATGCTGAGATATGCTCCAGACCTTAATTCTATGACCAGCGGTGCAGGTGTATTCTCAATGGAATTCTCTCATTATGAAGAAGTTCCGGCTCATCTGGCACAAAAAATTATAGACGAAAGTAAAGCTGCCAAAGAAGCTGCTGCGAAATAAGGCCAACATTAACGTAACTACATAGAAAAAGCTCCGTATGGAGCTTTTTCGCATTAGTAAAAATTAAGAAGAGAGAGCTTTATTGTCCTAAATATATAAAAACAATATACTTTGGATAATTGCTAAAAAAATAATATATAATTAAATTATGTTAAGCATTTTTTATAAACTAATGATTTACATGCAAATTATTTACAATATTATATTGATGTAGTAGTATTAATCATTATCTCATGTGCCGAAGTGGTGAAACGGTATACACGCATGCTTCAGGAGCATGTAAGCGAAAGCTTGTGTGGGTTCAAGTCCCACCTTCGGCAAGTATTTATCATAAAGTTATTTAAACAAAACAAATTTATTAAGTACCACAACAAGGAGGACTACTTATTAGTAACGTTAGATTTCAGGGTTCGAAGCCAAATAGCATATTAAACGATGACATTCGAGCAAAAGAGGTACGATTAATTGATGATGAAGGCAATAATCTGGGAGTTGTAGGCACGCGCGAAGCCCTGGATATGGCTTATGACAAGGAATTAGACCTAGTCATAATCAGCCCTAACCAAACACCACCTGTAGCTAAAATACTTGATTACGGCAAATATAAATTTGAGTCAGAAAAAAAAGCAAAAGAAGCCAAGAAAAAGCAGCATGTGGTTGAAGTTAAAGAAGTAAAAATGCGTTATAAGATCGACACTCATGATTATGACGTTCGAATGAAAAATATAAAGAAATTTCTAAAGGCTGGAAATAAAGTTAAGGTTGTGGTAATGTTGAAGGGACGCGAGATACAGCACTCAAAGTTAGCTTTTGATTTAGCCAATAGAATCAAAAACGATCTTCAGGATACTAACTTTACTATAGAGAAAAATCCAGGAATGGAAGGCAAAAATCTCGTAATGATTCTAGCACCATCAGAATCATAGAAAAGAAACAAATCAGTAATTAGGAGTGACACTATTATGCCAAAGATGAAGACTCATCGTGCCGGAGCAAAAAGATATAAAGTAACTGCAAACGGCAAAATATTACGCAGACAAGCAGGTAAAAAACACTTGCTTACACATAAGAGCGCAGAAAGAAGAAGACGTCTATCAGGAATGGTAGAGGCATCAGAAACAAATCTAGAAAAAATTAAGCTAGAATTACCTTATATGAAATATTCTCGTTAAGAAGGAGTTAAGCTATGGCAAGGGTTAAGCGTGGAAATGTTCTTCGCAAAAGACATAAAAAAATATTAAAATTGGCAAAAGGTTTTAAAGGCGCAAGAAGCAGATTATTCATAGTTGCTAATCAAGCTGTAATGAAAGCTTTAAAATACCAATATCGCGACCGCAGAAATAAGAAAAGAGTGTTCAGACGTCTCTGGATTTCAAGAATTAATGCAGCTGCAAGAATGTTCGGTTTAAGCTACAGCAAGTTAGCTCATGGATTAAAAGAAGCTAACATTAGCATAAACAGAAAAATGCTGGCTGATATCGCTGTTAAAGATATGGATGCATTCAAGAAAGTTGTAGACATTGCTAAAAAGCAACTTAAATCTGCATAATAGCATTACTTCAATTAAAAACCCCTCATAACTGAGGGGTTTTTAATTGATAGATTACAATAATTTTTTATGAAAATATATCAAAATGAAAGTAGCCTTACTTATATAAATGAATTATCCAATTTAAAAATTCGCAAGGTAGATTCACACATAGTTTTTCTATTTTATTTATGTTATAGTAAAAATAGAAAAATAAGTGTATAGAAAATTTCTATTAATTTAAATTCAAAAGCGACAAAGCAATTAGTCAAGTTAGAATCAAATTAAGATTTGTTGTTAAAGTTTCTAGCAAGGACAAAATAGAATATTTTGGGAGAGATAGAAAACAAAATAAGCAGGGACTCCTTGTCTAGACAATATTAATGGGGCGAAAAAGCAAGTATGTATGTAAACAAATGTTCAAAGTGCGGCGCTGAATTTGAAACAAAAAATCCTAAAAGAGTTATATGTCCTGGCTGCTTATACCCAGAAAGAAAGCCAATTTTAAATTCTTTTACTCCAGGAGCACAACAAGAAACACCAAAAGAGACTACACAGTCTGCAGAAAGACCTGTCAAGCCGCAATACCAGCCTGAGCAACAACAAGCTGGTGCATATTCAGCTCATTCCGGTGATGAGCAAAGAAGGCCTCCTCAGGGACCAAGACCGCAACAAGGACCGAGGCCACAATATGGCGGCCAAAGACCTCCTCAGGGTGGCGGATTTAGGCCACCACAACAGGGTGGATTCAGAAGACCTCCACAACAAGGCGGTTACCAGCACGATAATAGAGACAGAAGACCACCGCAGCAAGGTGGGTTTAGAAGGCCTCCTCAACAAGGTCAAAGGCCTCAGAGTGGCGGATTTAGACCACCACAGCAGGGTGGATTCAGAAGGCCTCCTCAACAAGGTGGATTCAGAAGACCTCCAAGAGCTCAGAAAACTCTGTTAGTCAGCAGGGAACAAGTAGAACAAATTGAAAATCTCTACAAAAAAATGTTACCTCTCCCTAACCCTGATGCGCATGAATTAATTGGAAAAGAAATTAACCTTGAACCTAACAAAGTTTTCTTCGGTATTAATTTGGTAAGACAAAAAATGATGCTGCCAAAACTTCCTTATCCGAAGAGAAAATTAGCCGTATCACCTGATCAGTTAATGGCTATTCAAAGTTTATATAATCCATTACTTCCATTACCTCCTATAGGCTGCCATAAATTTATTTCTAAACAGCTTAAAATGGATGAATGGAGAGTCCACGTAGGTATAGGCATTATAAGAAAGCAGATGGAATTACCTCGTTGGAACCCAGATCGTGAAGATGCTCCTGAAGAATTCAAAAAACAAAGACAGGAAGAATTAGCATCTCAGGAAACAGCTAAAACTGAGGAATAATTTAAATTAAAA
>AMFJ01000131.1_pt1 | contig 21242 bp, 18 predicted proteins | sample 427208 | NCBI WGS metagenome assembly AMFJ01 (sample SAMN02954298, study PRJNA114691) | groundwater metagenome | biome: aquatic; feature: subsurface aquifer; material: sediment; isolation source: subsurface aquifer sediment | place: USA: Rifle, CO | collected 2008-08 | reverse complement strand
CAAGCCCTTTTTCTCAGAAAAAGGGCTTGCTGTTTTCGGATATGCTATATTCGATCTGAGCGCCTGAGGTATTCTTCGGCTATTTTCTTGGCTCTGAAAGGGTTAAGTTCATATGTGGTCGTTATATCGTTTTTCATGCAGCAGACATAGGGCTTTCCGCCTATATATATTTTCCCTATAAGATATTTGTCTCAGTCATCTGCAACGAAGACTCAAAGATAAGTGACTTCCCTCAGCGAATAATAGAAAAAATCTCCCATGTATTCTGACGTGTTTACGAAGGCAGCTTTCTCTTTTGTGAAATTATCATAGAACACCGGCTTAAGTCATCAGTCTTCAAAGGCTTTCCTGTATTTCTTCATGAATACGGTCATCGTATAATCAGCGGTTCATCTCTTCCTGATCTCATCTCTTATGCTTTTCTCGTTGTTGGCATATTCTTTTATTAGGATTTTTCTGATCACCCTATGCTTGTCATAATCGGTTGTCCCCTCGAAATAGATATTCATAAGCACTGCGTAAACATCTCGCAATTCCTTTCTGGTCTGCCAAAAATAGTCATAAGCGACATCTGCTCAAACAATGACCTCGGTATCCTTGAAATCTTTTTTCACCTCTAATAGCGTATCATTAAGATCATCCATCCTGAGCAAGAAATTGGTTGCCCAAGTCTCCATTCATTGTTTCACTCGCGGATCCGACCTCAATCTGACGATCTCTGAAGTTGTTCCGTCAATCTTTGTATATTTTCATAATTCCTCATAAAAATACGAATACTTATCCGGACTTATGTTTTCCACATTGAAAACATCTTGAAGAAGCCTCTTGATTCAGCTCTCTTCATTGTTTATCGTATATCTGAATTCTTTTTCTATTGATTTGAAATGTGCGTACGGTTCTGTACTAATCTTATTTGCGATTAGGAATGTCCTATATTTGTTTACGAATCTGTCCGCGAATTCCATTCTCTGCTTCTTGGATTCGTCTCAGACCATCACATAATGCCTTGAGATTTCATCGTTCGGCAATTCCGACAATATGAGTCAGAAGATTATGTCTTGGCTTTTCTTGTCGACAACTCAATATCTCAGCGCAAGGTCTTCGATGACATTGAATGCAATGAGCGCAATGGTGTCGACTTTCTGGCTCTGTTTTTTAATTACAGCCAATCATGGTCATTCGACCGCCGTCATTATCTCTCTGTCTTCCATGGCGACTCATACCGATTCCATGAGCTTTTGCTGATATTCTTCCTGCTTTTTGTGCATGCGCCATTCGATCGGGACTCATACTCAGACAGCACCCAGCACGATTCACATTATTATATTCCTGAATTTGTTTATCGTAGTCTTCACATCCTTGTCGCGGCATTCTTTCAGCTGATAGAACCTTTCGCATTCGTCAGTATCGAAATACATGAATTTGAATCCATTATCGCCGATCTTATCCTTGAATAGCTTCCTTAAATCTTCAAGTTCGATGAAGCCTTCTGCTGAAAACGTCTTTTTCTTTTCAGAATCTGATGATTTGTAGCTAATCACAGGGATGCTCGGATTGACAAGAAATGCTATGATATTGTCCAATTTGGACTGTAGTCTGGATCATCATTGGAAATTATTTCATTTCAGCATATCGGCAATCCTGATCGAAATCTCAACCAGAGAATAATCATTGTGCGAATTGGCATTATTAGGCTTAGGGGATTCAAGCAGCTCTTTCAGCCCGGTATTTTTGAGTGATAATCCTTTGAGCGCAGCATATATTCATGAACTGGTAAGATTATCCTGATCTTCACGTGCCTCGGTTTTCTTTGATTTCAGACAATCGAATAAATCCCTGTTCTCCATCTTGAGGTCAGTGATGATGAAATCAGATAATCTGCCCTTATTCATACGTGAAATCAGGCTTTTTAGATATTTTATCTGCTCACCGACTGTGAAATACCTAGAACTATCGCTTCCGTTAAGGGTTTCTCAAACGAAATTTCATAGTCCTATCCTTACCTTGTCTCATTTTTGAGTGTTGATGATCATGAAATTAAGCATCTCCATAAGGAATTGTTCTGTATAAGGCCTTCATTGCAGGCTTTTTTCCACTCTTCAGATATAGATGACAAGATCGGATAGATTATTCTCTTTCAGTGATTCAAGGTTGCAGACTCAATCCTCGTTAATGAGGGATGTTCATTTTGAATTGCCTTTTCAGTACAATACGAAATTAGGTATGGCAAAATTATATCTGTCATTCAGCCTACGGTATTTTTCGAAATTATGTTTGACCTGCCTTGCCCTGAAATTCCGAAACAAGTTAGGGGCAAATTCTTCTAGCATATCTTTTTGGATGATTTCCAAATTAAATTGAACACGCTCCTGAGTCAATCATGGAGGGTCTTGCTCTCGATTATCAGTCAGGATTGTTCGTCTTTTGCGTACATGAGGACGGCGACCTTGTTCTCTCAATATATGACAATCTCGTTTCACATCTCGAAAAGATCATCATCTATAAGCAGCGACTCATGCGTGCTTATATTGAAGTTAAGATATTCCGAACTGTTTTTCGCGGATGCGATTACATGGGTCTTGATTGGGCATCCGAGCCTCTTCGGGGTGAATTCATCCCTTAGGTAAGAGGACAGCCTAGGATCGATTTCAATATTGGTTCCGAGAAACGATAAATAAGGGGAAGTCATCGAATATCACTCATTCAGGACTTGTTCGAAGACCATCTTAAGTCATTCTACTCAATCATAATATCAGATTTTCGGCTTATTGCCCCAATTTCACATGATTGCCAGAAAAGACGGCAATGATTCTTTGAAGCTGTTATACTTCTGTTCTATTTGGGAAAGCAGCAACTCTGGTGCTACCACGGAATAATATCTAACATCATCCCTGGTAGACTCTATTGCTATTCATTTGCTCTTGAGGGATGCCAGGATCTCATAGGTCGATGTCCTGTTTATCGAACACCTCCTGGCAATCGTGCTGACGATGCTCGTTCACATTTCAAGCGAAACCAGATAAACCTTCGATTCCTTTTCGGACAATCAATATTGTTTCAGTTTTTCTATAAGTTCTCTGTGCATTTTTTAGAAAAGTTAATCCTTAGAATTTTAACATATTCCTGATTTTTAGTCAAAAAAGAGACCTTTTAAGGTCTCTTTTACAATTTCTCTTTTTCTTAAGCGTATCCTTTCGCCTGGAGTTCGAAGAGTCTCTTGTAGCTCTTGTTGTTAGCTATAAGCTCTTTATGGCTTCCGACTTCGATTATATTTCAATCTTCGATGACGCATATCCTGTCTGCCTGCCTGATTGTGGAGAATCTATGAGATATGAATATTACGGTCTTATCCTTCGGCAGATTCGCGAGAGTTTCGAATATTTTGGATTCAGCTTCCGCATCCATGGCTGATGTCGGCTCATCGAGTATGTATACTTGCGGATCCTTATAGAAGATCCGCGCTAGGTTCATGCGCTGCCATTGTCATCAGCTGAGCGATTCACCGTCATCGAAATTCCTTCACAGCTGCTGAGCATATCAATTTTTGAATTCCTTTATAAAATCATGGGCAAGCGACATCTGGGCGGCGTTTTCGACCTTCTTCATGTCGATATTCCTTGTTGTATCACTCATGGCTATCGATTGCTTGACCTCAAACATATAGCTTGGCGTATCCTGCTGCATATAGCTAACCTGGCTCCACCAAGACTGCAAATCCAGATCTTTTATATTGTTTCAATCTATAAGCACCTCTCATCCGGTCGTATCATAGAACCTTGTAAGGAGCTTCACCAGCGTGGATTTACCGGCTCAATTGACTCATACGATAGCTATCTTCTCTCACGGATTTATGGTGAGGTTGAGTTTGTGCAATATCTCCTTGTCCTTGTCGGGATATGAGAAGCTCACGTTTCTGAGCTCGATCTTCGGTGTGATTTTTGCGGGCAGGACAATCGGATTCTGTGAGAACCGCATCTCGTTCTTCATATCGAGTATCTGGAAATATTCTTCCACATAGAGATTGTCCTCATATTGCTGGACTATATATCAGAAGAAGAAGCTCAGGCTCGACTGGAAAGATGCGATAAGTCCGTACAGGAAGACAAACGTACCTATCTGCATCTCCTTGTTGTAGACCGCATAAATGAGGATGAATGCCGAAATGATTATCCCCACCTTTGAGATAAATATTGTCATCGCTGAGTTTATCGATCTCTTCTTATCATTCTTGTACTGCTCGATAAGGAATGGGTCGATTATTTTTCTTATCTTATTTGTGAAAAAATCTATATTCCCGCTGAATTTGATGTCCATTATAGGATTCCACTGGAAGAATAGGCCCTTAAGGTAATTGTATTTCTTCTTGATCGGTCAGTGGAGATTGTCTATGGTCCACACATGCTTTGAGATGCTTAGCTTGGAGATGGCCTCTGGCAGAGTGAAGACCAAGATGACCAATGCGACAACGGGCTTTATCAGGATAAGGGTGAAAAGAATTGCGACTAGGTTGAAAATAGAGCCTGAAATGTCGAACTGGGTATAGAAATATGACCTGAATCTCCACATGTTTTCCTGGACTCTCTGGAAAAGGGTTGTGTTAGCGGTGTTTTCCAATTGATTCAGGTCGAAGCTCGCTTTTTTCCTGATGAATGTGAGATTTATGAGTTCGTCTATTTTCCTCCAGATCACAAGCCTATAGAATCAGCTTACTATATTGATGAAGCTCGGCAAGATGAGGGTGGCGACAAGAACGACTGCGAGGATGATTATTGTTCTTCTCTCCAAAGTCACTCAATTCGCAATCTGTATGAGGTTGTTGATTATGATTGCCTGAGATCACCTCGATATGAAATTGAATCATACGTCCAAAACCATTATGACATAAATGGAGATTATATATTTCTTAAGATCTTTCCAGAAGAATCTGTCCAATCTTAAAAGATTCCTGACAAGAATTTTTGCTCAATAAAAAAATTTTTTCACATTCATGATTAAGAAATTTAGAAGATAAAAAATAGTTTAATGATAAAATTCTAATAGCAATAAATAAGATTATAAAATAAAAATAATACAAAAAGGCCTGTTATTGCTATAGACCTTTTAAGATTAAGAGATGCCTCTATATATACGGAATCTCTTATATTTTATTTCAATTATTTTAAAGTTAGCTTTTTTGAACCGTTAAGCTTATTTATGACTATCATTTCATTGAAGAAAGATGTTGTCTGGAGGAATAATTCCATAGGCATCTTCAGCATCTCCAGGCTCTTTCATTCATAGTAATAGACATTCTCGATTTTCCCGTCCTTGCTCAGATCTACTCAGACCAATATTCAAGTATGCTCTCACAGATATCAATTTACAGTCTTTCATGCTGGAGTTGTCCAGACAGTCGGTCTTGTCTCATATGCTGTTTGCTTTCATTTTATCACTGGAGTAAGATACCAGAACATCACAGGATTTTCGTTAATGACTGATTCCATGATGGCTTTCTCATTCACCGATACCCTGGTAGCCTGGAGCTTCTTTGTGGCAAGATGAGGATTTATCGCATTTACGATAGGAGCCGCATACACTCAATATCATGTGAAATTATTCAAATTGGAGCTCTGTTTTCAATAGACAGATCAGACAAACATCAATGATGGATCTTCCCATATGTTTGATCCTGTTCCATCCTTGCTCAATGCTCATGTGAATGCTGGCAATGCCCCAAGTATGACGTCTTCTGAAACCAGGGGAACAGAGTGCTTTGAATTATAATAATTGATAAGATCCTTTGCTGAATTAGCCTCACAGCTCAGGGCATATGCCTGCTTCGAATGGGAAAAGTCTGTATTCAGAATCAATGAATTGCTTCAGAGAGCCTTCTTGTATGTCGCATACCAGTACAGGAATCATTTCATATAATCGGATCATGGCGATATTTTCTGTGAGGAGATGCGCGTATAAATCCGGGTGAAATCATTCTTGCTCAAGACATTCGGTTTTTCTAATGCATGGAATTTCTCGAATTTTGATTCATAATAATCCCTATTTTCAATGAATTCTCGGCTCTTCCCGAAATTTCACATTGACGAAAGGGCAGATTCCGTGGTCTCAGTTATCGTATCCCTATTTTTCAGATAAGAATAAAGGACATAGATGTAAGTCTTGTATGTCGGAGACTCTTCGTCTAAGGCAGACTTCTCTCTAATGATGTTCTCCAGCTTAGCGAGATAATTCGGATGGATATCAGCAGTGATATCCCTAAGTTTAATGGCTTGATAATATCTCCTTGTCTGCTTCACCGTATCCTGGACTCATGTTCAAGTCAGGTATTTATCGGCAGTATATTCTCTGATATATGAAAAGATGAAATTCCTTTTGAAATCCTTGATATCCGAAAGTATCATTTTTTTGTTTGCATTTTCAATGGTGGACAACTTTAAATATGTCTCATCAAGAAAATCCAGCTTCTGGCGGATATTGTCTCTTTTCTTGATTTCAGACCTTATCTGAGACATCAGGTTCGGCAGGAAATAGAATGGTTCAGCATTTACTACGAATAGGTTCGAGAATAGAAGAATCAGAAGAATGGCAATGCTCATGATTTTCCTGCATGCTCAAATTACCCGATTGAATCCAGTGTGCTTATTGCTAATTATATTATCCGAATTAAAGTCCATCTTTTATTTCTTTATTGATTGTAAGATATCGGCCACAGCCTTTTTGATTCAGGAAGAATCGATTTTTCTGATTACGATTCTTGCAGTCTCGTCCGTCTTATACATTCATATCTTCTCGACTTTGCTCGACAGCTTCGCCAAATCAACTTTTGTGGCATTCAGGTTAGTGATCCAAAAGAACGTCGATACGATAAGCATCACTGTGGCAAAAGAACGGATTCAAAGATTCCATTCCACTCATGCGGAAAATCTCTTGAAGTGCTCTCTCAGATAGGAGACCGACAGGATGAAGCTTCATGCGAAAACTCAAACCGGGGCATAGAGATATAGCCATACTAGTCATATGGTTCAAACCAGTATGTCTGCAGCAAAAATCTTGAATTTCTTGATATTGATCGTAATCTCTGAAAATGTTGAATCTATATTGTAATCCATGAAGGCCTCTATGTCTTCGAAGAAATTATATATCTTCTTGTACTCGAGATAATTTTCCGAAAGGATAAGTGTCATCAGGTAACGGATCTTCAGCAGCTCCTTCCTGCTTATGGCAAGCTTCTCGGAAACGATGGAGTAGATGAACGGCTTTAGGAAAGGTGCCAGCAGATTTGAATTGAGCTCTAGGATAAGCTGCTTGAAGGAGAGTATTTCTTTGATTTCAGTATAATATTCTGATTTTTCCGAAAAAACGAAATTTCACTTCAGTGCCGCCCACTCGCTTCTGTTGCTGCAAGCTTGTTCGTCCCAGTAGAATAGCCTGGAAACTTGCTTATAGTGCAAATCTATGATCCTTGTCTTCACATAGCTCCAGAAATATCATCTTTCAGTTTCATTCTTTTCAGAAATGACCTTTACGACTTTCTTATAAAAAGAGGTTTTATTCTGGATGTATTCAGCCATCAGGATATCAAGTTTCCTCATCACCTCTTCATTTCTGGAATATCTCAGATAAGTCATAACTTGCCTGTCTTTGTAGCTGACTTGCTTAAGATAGGTTCTGGCTATGTATGAAAATATAGAATATACTTCGCTGAATTTTGACCTCAGTTCATCTTGGGAAAGGTTGAATATCTGGAAGATGCCTTCAGACTCCGACAGCAGATATATCTGCTCAAGGAACCTTGAAATCTTATTTTCATCAAGATATTTCGGCTCGATACTTCATCTTAGATTCTCGATTCGGAGGAAAGCGTAATTTTTCAATACTTCCTCATAAGTGAATCCTGATTTGTATTTCTTCAAAAATTCCCTGACTGATTTTTCTGGCTCCCTCTTGTATATTTTCAGCAATGCTTTGGCCTGATACTGGGATTCTTTCTGGAAAGACACTATCGTCTTGAAATAAAGATTGATATCGAAATATTTTGAGTCTTCTAGATAATTCTTCATGTTTGCAATCCACACATTCTCATACTTGGCATTCACATACATCCTGTCTATCATCGTCTTATCCTGAGAGCTGAATCAGATTGCAATCTTCTTTACAAGATAGTTTATGAATTTGGCGAAATTGTCTTTCAATTCTGATGATTTCTTGAAAAGGGTGAACGGGGACGGGCTTTTAAGCACATCCTTTATCTCCTTAACAAGGAAATCAGGATCGAAATTGATAATTTCCGTGTTTTCTGCCTCAGTTTTGGCACTAACCGGCTCTTGCATTCTTTCCTTTGTGATAGGAAAATCTACCTCTGCGGCTTGCTTGGTTTTCCTGGCCTGAGAAGAAGGCTTCACTAATGGTGCGATGACTGGTTCCTGTATCGGCATAGCATCCGGAATGCCTTCTGAAGGTTTCCCAATCGGTTTTATGGAGAAATCGGATCACATATTTTGTTTTTGTTTATGTTTATTTCTAAAAGTTTAACATAAATTGAATCTTATAGCAAAATATGAGGATTGCCATTTTATGAAATTATCTTATAAATTATAATTTTGATTTTCGGGCAAAAAAAATAAACTGATTCAAGTTTAAAAAAATATAATTCCAAGCAATGCAAAGATTTTATTTCGACATGCCTCTGGATGAGGAAATATCAATTGAAGATAAGGATTTTTTCCATCAGATTTCCCATGTCCTGAGGTCGAGATTGTGAGATGATGTGATCATTTTCAATGGCGACTCATACGAATACGGATATTCCATAGCCAGCATCAACAAGAAATCAATAACACTGAACCTGAAGGAAAAGCATTTGAATGAGGCTGATCCCAATATTAAAATAAGACTTTATCAGGCAATCCCGAATAAATTTGAAAAGATGGATTTTATCCTTCAGAAATGAGTTGAGGTGGGCATTTCCTCTTTTGTATTCTTCAAATCAGAAAGGAGCTCAAAGCTGATAATCTCAGAAAACAAGATTGCCAGATTTCAAAATATAATAAAAGAGTCTCTCGAACAATGCTCTTGAAACCGTTTCCCTACAGTTACCGTGATGGAGAAACTAGATCCCGGCAAACTGGAATGAAAGTCTTTCGTCTGCGACACAAGATGAGAGAGAAGTGCCGATATAAGGGAGTTGCATAAACAAGAAATCAATATCTTGGTTTGACCCGAGGGGTGATTCTCCGAATCTGAACTAGAAGCATTCAAGAAAGCCTGAATAGAGAGCCTGAATTTCTGAAAGAGGATCCTCAGGACTGAAACGATATGACCTGCATTATCATTTTCAATTATAAATGGCATTAAATAGCATTCGCTCGACGACATGAAAAGACAGGTTATCAGAAAGGAAATCCCTGATTTCAGAACAGCTCAGGGACAGGTTGAGATACCTGCTAGGGTACACCAATATCCGTCCGTCAAAAAAAGTCGAGAATTTCGTCGGCAGGATATTTGAAGAATTCTTCGCTAAGATGCTCTGATGAATAGTTATAGATACGGACTCCACAGTCCCCGACATCGCAGTAGAGAAAGACGGAAAGAGATATCTTTTTGAAATCAAGAGCGCAAACAGGTGAAACTCCTCTCTCCTGAAGCTCAATCAGTTAGAGTGATTCTCAAAACTCAAGGATACATATTATATCTTCGTTTTTTATGATTGCCCGAATCCGACTAAAATATATGAGGAGCTATGAATGGAGTGATTCATCGCAAGAATGTGACTTGATTCTATCTACATAGTCCCAGCGAAAGTGCTGCAAGGATTCTCTCACGAGAATCCCCACCTTCTGAGAAGGGAAAAGCTGAAATTCATATGAGTGCCGACTGATGAGACTGTAATAAAATTATCCAAAAGAAGGCTTGAGGAATTCGCAATCACAAAATGAAAGAAATTCCAGAGGAGCGATGCAATTTCGCATTTCGGAATAAATGGTTTAATTGTAAGGGATTTGCTCAGCAACATCAGAGTCTGATAGTATTTCAAATTTCTCATCTTCATGCATGAAATATCTGACCTCGTTTTCTAGGCTTCAGTAAATCCTTTTTAATTCCCGTGACGGAATCCTGATGCTTCTTGTCGGGATGCTGGGGTTGAAAATGAAGAATCCGTGCTTAAATATCTCTGCGTCCACGAATATCATTATCTCATTATCAAGGAACCCAAAAGGAGGAATTGATCAGATCATCGAGCCGATAATCGGTGTTATCTCCTCTTGGCTGGCAAATCTGATATCCTTGCTTCAGAATACTTTTTTGAAGTTTCTTGCTTTTATCTGCTTGTCTCAGTGCGTCACAACGAGGTAAAATTTTCATTTGCAGTGGAAGACGATATTTTTGCTTCATAATCAAACGAGTCACTGATCGTCGCGGAATTTCTTTGATTCCTCGCAAGTATGGTTTATTTCATGCTCTATTTCCTCGAAACGTATAGAAAGCTCTTCCAGAATAGACTTTATTCTCAAGTGGTTATCGGACATTCAATTTGGCTTTTAATTATAATATTCGCTATTTCGCTATCTTGTATAAAAGACTCACTTCAGAATCCGACAGCACCCGATTATAAATCCTGACCTCATCTATCGATCAGTAATAATATCCTCAGGATCAATTCGCGTCTTTTCAAATTCAGAAATAATTTCAGACGTAATATATCGGCTGCACTGGTTTATTGTATTCGACTATCTTGATTCAATCTACATAAATGGCTTGCCTGTTTTGAGAATAGCTGCAATGGATGTTATGCCACTGATCATCCTTTATCTCAGCGACATGACTGGCAGATGCCGACAATGATACTCAATAAGTCCAACTGCATGTGACTATTCATCAAGAGTAACCGATAGAGTATCCGTACAGCCTATTTCTTAATAGTCTGGTCGTAGGCAATAGATTCGGATTAGTTCAATCCGATTTCATCCAGACATTCGTATCGAGATATTGTGGTGAAAGAGACATGCTTGGCCCGACGTCAAAGTATCAGGTCTGCGTAAGGCTGTTATTGAAGTATAGGGATTTTCACAATACTCATCAAGTCCAGATCGGCAGGACTGATCAAGTCAGCGTACCATTGTTTCAATTGCCGCTGTAATCGCTTGATTTTGTTCAGGATCATTCATCGAAGTTCCAATATCATAATAGTCACATTCATCATATGATCGACTTAAGAACGACTCAAGTTCAACTGACCACCTTATTGTCACCGACCAATGCGCTTAATTCTTGATTTGAAGCCAATACATCAACACCCGTAAAACTAGAAGCTTCGTATTGCGATTGAACTGGAATCATTGTTCAGCTTGCAAACAATGCTGTCATCCTATCTCATTTGGCATAAATATATCTTCCCGAATAGGACGAAGGATCAGCGCTTGCATTTATAGGGAAAGCAGGAAAAAGGCTTAATGCCGGATTGTTTGAACTCTCTAAAAATCATATTATCTGGAATCTGCTCTGGCTCGGATCGGTGGAATAAGTATAGGCAGAATCATCCAAAGGGTCAGCTCATCAATCAGAAAGCTTTATCATATTAAGGATGTTTTTGCTGGCATATCATTGATAAGCCAGTACATTTCAAGAGGCCGTGATAGAAATCTTATTTTCGGGAATCGGCAGTTTACCGGATAAAGCCTGGAACATTCATATTCAACTGACGATATTGCTTATGTCAGCCAATCTTTTCCCGTCTCTTGCACTGCTTGATTGTGAAGAAAAAGAGATGAATGCGATTGTCGATAGTATGGCAAGTATCACGATAACAACTATGAGCTCCACCAGGGTGAAGGCTCTGATATTCCTAGGTCGGAATGTATTTTTCTGTTTATGCATAATGGGATTGATAAATGAATTTATATGAATATAGCATATTTTTAAGGATATTTCAACTACAATATCTTATTGAAAAGGTCTCTGTCCTGGAATTTTCAATTGATGATATAGTAATCTTTCATGGTGCCGACTTTTGTAAATCACAGTTTCCCCATCAGGGTCTGGCTTCAGATGTTTTCCGGATGTGCGATTATCTCGCACAGATGTAGGCCGAGCTCATTTTTCATGAAATCAAGGCACCATCTGGTTGCAAAATTTGCAATTCATTTTCACCAATGCTTTTCATCGATGTAGCATCATATTCTTCAGACATGATTCCTTGCACTGTCTATCTTGATTCAGAATGCTCAGACTATCTCTCAATCCAGAAACACTGTAAAATGATGCTCTTTATTCTCCAGTCGGAGTCTCTCCGCCTCTTTAATGTACTCTATCTCTTCTTCGAGAGTCTTGGGCTTGATTGAGATATATGTGAAATTGGGGTTGGACAATATCTCAAATAACCTTTCAGCATCAGATATGCTGCGGTATTTCATTACAATATTATTCATGTCCATCAGAATTGAAAACATATCATATAAAATCTTTTCTGCCGTTTATGAAGTCAGATATCCTTGAATTTCATTTGCCTTCAAGCTTGACTTCTTTAAGGATGAGGACTCAGATCGAGCATTTGATTCAGATTCAGAAATCTCACCTTATGACTTGTCAGACTTCGCCGTCCACATTGTCTTCTATGAAATCACAATTTGTGATTATAATCTTCTTCCCCTTAAAATAGCCATAGACTCATGGCCAAGGGGTAAGTCATCTCCATAAGTAGAACAGATTCTGTGCGGTTCTGCGGAAATCAAGCAGCCCGTCCTCTTTTGTTATCTTCTTGCAGTAAGTGGCAGCCTCTTCAACCTGAGGAAGCAGTCACCTTTTTCATTCATCAAGGGCAATGATGGTCTCGGCCAGGAACTTTCCGCTCACTTCTTCAAATTTCTTGAACAAAGTTTCTGTAGTGTCGAACTTGTCTATATTGATCGGCAGCATATCTATGATATCTCATTCATCCATTCATTCCGACATCTTCATTATGGTCACCCCTGTCAGCATCTCTCAATTGATAAGGGCACTCTGGATAGGCGAAGCTCATCTGTAAAGGGGAAGTATGGATCCGTGGACGTTTATGCACATTTTATTTGGGGCTTCCAAGACTGAAACGGGCAGGATTTTGCCATATGCCACAACTACAAAATAATCTGCTCAGAAGCTCTTGATTTCAGCCAAGAATTCATCGTTTCATCTTATCTTATGCGGCTGGATGACACTGATTCACTTTTCTAGGGCGAACTGCTTTACAGGAGTCGGAGTGAGAACTTGAGATCTTCAGACCGGCTTATCCAATCAGGTCACAACGAAAGGTATCTCGAATTCTCAGGTTTCGAAAATATCTTGGAGCACAGCAGCGGCGAGCTTGGGGGTTCAGAAGAATCATATCTTGATCATTTTTTAGGGCTTAAGTGTAAAGCTGGCTTCGGTTGTTCATTTGAGTATGCTTATGTCGGCGGAGTCAACCGCTCAGGTGTTTCATCAGATTATAGTATGCATTGTCTTTTTTCATAATATGTTTTCGATATATGCAGAATCTGCGAATGCCGTGGATTTGATTGAATTTATATAGGCATTTTCAGTGTTGTCGCCTTCTCCTTTAGAGTAATCCAGCCTATAGATTCTTATCGAGTTCGTATCTATGCTTCAAATCTTGCTCTTTATGTTCAAGGTTTCGAATAAGGTATAGTTTCATAATGATAGGGGCACCGAGCCTCAACTTCAGTTATTGAAAAAATCATTTTTAAGCACATCATCAAGATATATCTTCGTCTCCCAGAATCAGGTCGAAGTGTTGTTTGTGACAAGGCTTCAGGAAAGATTCGCGTAATCGAATCATTTGAGCGTTATAAGCTGAGGACTCTTATAATAGTCGATATTGGCCACTAGGCTATTGGCTCAAGAAGAGAAAAATAGCGTGTAGGATGAGATATTTCAGGAGCTGATATCGATATCAAGTCATCTGGCTATATTAACGATTTTTTCTTGAATCCTGACAACAGACTGCTTGGAGAAAAATGCCTGGAATGAGCTTAATCATACGACTGAGACTGTCGCAAGAACCACGATGCTTATTAGAATTTCTATATAAGTGAAGGCTTGACTTCTATGCTTTGCCATTGCTTTTAAGTGAAAGGATCTTTGTGACGAAAAAGACGATTACCATCAAGATGCAGAAAATTATTATTTTTCATGTCCTATCCAGGAATATTGCGCCGATTCAGAACAGGAATGAGAGCGAGTAGACGAGATTTCTGATGAAGTTCTGTGAAAATCAGAGCTTTCCTAATCTGAAATGAAGGTGATGTATCGTATCTCATTTAAGCGGATTTTTCTTGTTATAAAGCCTTACGAGAATCACATAGAATGAATCGATAATGTACATTCACAGGACTGTAGCGGCAGTAGCAACCTTACCTCAAGATATTATCGCCAAAGTTGCAATCATAAAGGCGAGAAACATAGTTCATGAATCTCATATCAGGAATTTCTTGCGTATGTCAAATAACCAGAAAACAAGAATCGAAGGAAGCAGAATGGATAGCAGTAGCAGTACGAAATCACTGTTTTCCTTTGCGACCTCTGAGATGTCGGTCAGATAGAGCCTGATAGTCAGGACCAGGAGAATCAGAAGTGATATCTCGACCAATCATGAAGTCAGTCAAGGGATCACATCAGACCAATTTATGGAATTGAAGACGAGGACATACCATACTATGGTGAAGAAGAGCGGAATTATATAGACCCTAAAATCTCACCATTGCAAGAAATAGCTGTCTAGCCTGATTATTCAGCCGAATATTCCGCTTATGTATCAGATTTTTATTGAAGTTATTCATATTATCGCTCAGATTCAGATCTGCATTATAAGCCTGAATAGAGGATGCACCTTGAATTTCACTATATCAATCGTTTCAAGGTCATCAACAAAACTGACAATCGTTACGATCGCACCCAAAATGAGTATGATTATGAGCTTCTTGTATCAGATGTCCAAGAAAAGCAGTGATTGGATCAGGAAATTTATGAATAGGACAATCCCCAATCAATATGGGACAGGTGCACGATTTCACTCATGAGGATATCTCTCAGGATGATCCATGAATCAGATACTCTTGAACAATCTCTTGAAAAAGAATATTATCGTCGCTGTCGTTATGAGTGATGCTCAAAAGAGGAATAGCATCCTTATCCAAACTGGAAGCAAATCTGAAATCATATTAATCTGTTAATTGGTAATTTATTCCTTATCCTTTCCCTTTGCCTCGATCTTTTCATCGATTTCGGTATTCTTATCCTTGATATATGCAGCGAATTCCGAACGCTTGAAGATGCTTATATATGCAGTAAGAATAATTAAAATTCAAATAATCACAAATTTCATGTTGTCTACAATTTCTTTATAATACTGCGCGAACCCGACTCATAAGGTGATGATGGTGAATGCCCAGACTATCGAGCCTATGATATTATAAGCCCAGAAATGATGTTTTTTCATTCACATAGATCAAGCGATGAAAGGCACGAATGCTCTTGTGAAATTATGGAATTTACCAAGAATTATGAACCAGGGTCAATTCTTGTCTATCTGCTTTTTGAGTATCTTAAGTTCAGTCTTCCCTAATCAGAACCAATCTCAGTATTCTCTGAAGAATTTTTCTCAATATTTGATTCAGAGCCAGTATCCTGCATAATTACCGATTATCGCACCCAGGATGGCAACGATTATCACTCACGGCATATTGTATTTTCCAAAAAATCATCCTACCAAAAGCATTATCTGCATTCCCGGAACCAATACTCCGATTACAGGAAAAGACTCTATAGTCGCACTCAAAAATGCAACTGCATAATTCCAGTTTCAGATTTGCCCGATAACGGCCACATCTAGCCAAGTAATGAAAGCCACAACCAATGATGGCCTGAACAAAGCGATTATTACCAGAGATATTGTAATTGATGCAAAGATGAAATTCAACGTCTTCAAGAGTCAGCTTAAAAATTTCTGTTTTATTTTTTTCATTGATTTATCTATAATTAAAGCCCGTTTCAATATATGGAGATTTTTCTAAAGTCAAAGCAAATTGACAAAAAAAATTAATGATATTTTAAAGATTTTCTTGCTTTATAAAGCGATTTAATTATATTGCATTTTGTTTAATTGCCTTTAATCCCGCAGACTCTGAAAATATCAGAAATAAAAGAATAAATGATGTGAAACAATAACCCCGACAATACTTTATGCGCAGAGACCTTAACAGGTCTTGTTTCGGTGCCTGAAAACGAATTGGAGCATAGGATGTCTGCAGTACTCTCTGGAGTGCAAGACAGATTTTCCCTTAGCGCCGAAGAAGTGGCCGCATTATCAAAACTTACAAAAAGACTCCTTGAAAAAGAGAAGAGCCAAAGCCGTTTTTGAACCATCTCAACACTTAGTTCTATGCACTATATCCTATGAAAGATAATCGATAGCGACTACGGAAGAAAAGCGTATGATGTACAGGAAATGGACGATGAAGATGTAATAAGGTGACTATGGTTGGATGATCTGAAGAACAACAAAAACCCAATTGTAATCTATCATTGAGATCGCCCTTTGTATTGGAATCAGGCAATGCAGAATATAACCTGATACGATTTCTCAGAGATAAAAGAAAGATACTTGAATTGAGAGAGCATCATGCATCTCCTGTATGACTGGAGCGAAGAAGAGCTTCATAAGGTAGAATCCGCCTTATGAGCATGAAAAACATATGAGAATGCGGTCTTCACCCTACGGTCAAAAGACGGCGAAAAGCATATGGTCGCATGGTTCACACGCTTCATAGAGTACAACTGAAGAGTGTATACAATCAGGGGCTGAAGCGTAGAAACATCAAAAATAATAGAGTTCCTGGATCAGTCGAATATCGCGGTTCAAGACTTTTTCAATGATATAATGAATGATAAGGATCCGTATACGAAATGACATATAAATAGAGTCCGTACTATCTGCGATATGATCTGAAGGAATATGTGATTTTCCGAATACTCACTCAAGCAATTGGGGAATATGGCGTTTTTTCATGATCTGGGAAAAAGATATATCGATGATGAGATCCTGAAGAAAACCTGAACTTATACATCAGAAGAGAAGAAGATAATGGAGTCCCACACTTGAGTCTGAATCATGGAAGTCTTAAATTCCTGATATGAGGCCTATGCCGACTGAATGGTCCATCATTGTGACTTCTATAACGAAAACGGGAATTCTGCCTTGAAGTTCGACGAGATGGTTGCGATTTGCAAGAATTGATGAACTGTGGAGCTATCGGATTTCAATAGGCTGATGTGAACGAATATACCTGAGGCATGAAGGATGATAAGCATTGCCGATACCATAGATGCCATCGGCTCAAGGAGGATTTATTCCAAAAGAGCCTGACACCCGATAAGCGAAATTATAAAATTTATAACAAAAGAGCTTCTTGATTCATCATGACTGAAGGAATCGGACTGAAAGATAAAGCTTGATATGGATGTATGGCACGAGATTGAAGATACAAATCAGAAATATCTTCCATATTGCATCAAATTCGGCTGAAGCTACTATATCCCGAACAAGGGTGCGAGGATCCAGTTTGATCCGCACATTCTGATAAAAAATTATGAGAAAGGAGATCTCTCCGATCAGATAAAGCATGTCATATTTGAAAATGATAAGGAGATAGTCAAAGAAAAGATTGTGGAGTTCATCGAAAATATACAGAGGCTTGAAGACAAAAGAGATAATCATGCTTTGTCACAGGAAAAATGAGATGAATCGGGTACTGTTCCTAAATTCACCGATGAAGACTGAATGGAATTATCCAGATTGAAGAATATATATGACAATCTCCTGCATATAAGGGAGGAATATTGAGAAGAATAACAAATAAATCCCTCTTTGCAGAGGGATTTATTTATATCGAATGTATCATTATGCAAGAATCGATTATAAATTTAAAAGAATTCTCATTCAAAAAATCCTTTACGCGATCATCGCTTGCTCATGGCTGGCACCAGACATTTTTCAGCCCCAGTCCCTTTGCGATATTCAAGATTTCAAGCGTGACTTCTGGCGGAGTGACAAAATTCAAGACTTCGATTCATTCGGGAAGTTCGCTTATGGACTTGTAATTCTTGATTCCCTCTAGTTCATCTTCTCTCGGATTCACAGGAAAGACTTCATGTCATTTCTTAATAAGATCCCTGACAATCTTGTTTCAGTACTTGCTTCTATCTTTAGAAGCTCATATTATAGCTATTTTCATGGTTATTTAATTAGTTTGATCTGAAAATTTTTTTGGATATTTTCTCCTGGACTATCATTTCTTCATCTGACATCAACACTGAATACTCATGTCTTGAATCAATATCCGACCAATATAAGAACTCAAACGAATCATAGGAAAATGAATAAGTACTTGAAATATCTTAACTTGTTATTCTCATTTTCAAAAGCTTTTTCAAAAGAAAATATTCATATGAGGAAATTCGATACCACCTTGATGATTCATATCTTGGTTGGCTCAATAGGATCCTTCATATCCGATCAGCCGGCAATAGGGGCTTTTCATAGCTTAGAGATGATATCGTTATATTTATGCTCTCATAGGTTGAACATGAGGAATGCGAGTCAGAATTCGGCATTTATATTCACTATCTGAGTTATGATTGTATTATATTTCCTTGGAGGCAGGACGTTCGAATCCGCTAGATGATCAAGGATTGAATTCCTTAGTTTCACGCATTTTATGAATCGCATGAGATCATCTTCATTCCCCTTCCTTATGAGGCATAGTATCTCATCCTTATCGAAACTGTTGGTTCAGATGTTGTCTATGATATTCTTGATGTTCATATTCCTAGCGCCATCTGTTGCCAGGAATTTTTCTGCTTCGTTTGATTTCAGGAAGCCATAGACATTAATATCTTTCTCCTTGGGATTTATTTCTTCAACTGATTCTTCATAAACCGCACTCGAAGGAGGCACCGGAATATCCTTCTTTGAGGAGGTTTTCGGATTGAATTCTGCCGCAGGGAAACTCTGAGCCGATTCCGCAGAGCTCGCTTCCCCATAAGAAAAGCTTTCTTTTGAATTTTTCTTAAGATTCTCGAATATCTCTTTTGCTTTCAGTACTTTTTCATTCTTTGAATCGAAAGCCAGTATTTCAGTAAAGATCGAGATAGCTTTCTCGAATTTTCATAATGCTCAGAAAGTATTTCAGAGATAGAACATCGCGAGCTCATCTACTTCCTCCGCATCAATGGCACCTTGAAATTGGACAATCGCCTTTTCATATTCTCACTCATTATAAAGTGAGATTCAGTCTATTACTTTTCCTTTATCAGATGCCATGTGAATTTATTACAAATATTGTTTCAAAGTCTACTACAAAAAAAATCTGTTGTCAAAAAGCTTATGTGAAGATTGTCTGGATTTTTTAAGAAATAGCAATATAATGGTTCTGACTTCAAGGCAATCCTTAGGTCATTTTTTTAACCTAAGCGGAAGACTCCTAATTATGGAATACAAGATTTTTTGATGCAAGACAAATAGATATTATACTGAGAAGTGGCTAGATACAAAGTACCTTCAAGACAAGCAATGAATATTCGTGGCTTCTTGCATCGTGACCGAAAAGGCAAAATCAAAATGGCTTAAATTCGTCATAAGCAATATTGAAAAATTCGGATCCGAAGAGAAGCTTTATCTTTCGGGGTGCTGAACCATAAAGAAATGAGAGCTGACTGAAGATTTCTACGATACATATCCTGAGCTCAAAAAATACGAAAGCAAAATAGTCCTTTTGGGAGAGGATCCCATGAAGGAATGAATCCAGGAAAAGATAGACAAATTAAGATCAAAGCGGATATTCACAAGAAAATATCTGATAATCCAGAATTGATGCGATAATTATTGTACATTCTGCGTCACCATCCAAGCAAGATGAGAACATTCCTCAAGAGAAGAGGAAAGCATAAGGAGAGAAATAGAGGAATTCGTGAATTCAGGCGGAAAAGAGGTAGTCATAACCTGAACTAATCTATGAGCATGGTGAACTTCAAACACTAAAAATCACAATGAGACAAGGCTGAGCGAATTGCTCAGAAAGATCCTTAATGAGACAGATGTGGAGCGTCTCAGAATAAGCTCGCTTTGAGTCGAATATATAAATGGAGAACTATTAGAAGTACTGCAGAATCCGCGCATCTATTGACATCTTCACCTGTCAATCCAATCATGAAGCGATAAAATAATAAAGCTAATGAACAGGAATTACTCAAGAAAAGAGCTAGTAGACAAACTGGAGAAATTGAGGAATATGAAAAGAGAGGATTGATTGAATCTCAGCATCTGAGCAGATATCATAGTTGGATTCCCATGAGAAGAGGACAGTGATTTCCAAGATACGCTCGATATACTGAAGAGATTCAACATCTCAAAAGTTCACGCATTTCCTTTTTCAGCGCATGAGAACAGGGATACCATCCCAGCTGCAAAATTCCCGAATCAGGTTAAAAACCACATCAAGAACACAAGGATGAAAGAAATCCTAGCACTCTGAGATGACATCAGAAACTGATTTTTAAAGGATAACTCTTGAAGAGAGCTTAAATTGCTCATTGAAAAAACCGATTGAGAAAGCAGCTTTTCATGATGGAGCGAAAATTACATCTTCCTCAATGAGAAGAATTTTAAGATTCCCCCTTCAAGCGAGCTCAAAAGATGAAATATCATAAAAGGCACTTATGCCTACATTCCCGAAATCAAGGATGAAAATGGCGATTGAGGGTTCTAAATTACAAATCAACTTGACTTTATATGGAAAAAGATTATCTTACCTACCGATTGGTAGGTAAATTGATTTGTATTTTTTCTCCTATCCGTTAAACTTAATCAGCTGATAATTTAATCATTAAACTATAATATTATGTCAAAAGATTGAACTACAAAAGTTTTACATGCTACCGATGCGACTTTCGCACAAGATATAGCAAAATGAGTTACCTTAGTCGATTTCTGGGCAGTATGGTGCGGACCATGCCAAGTCATGATCCCAAGGCTTGATGAGCTCGCTGAGAAAGTATGAGATAAGGCAAAGATCATGAAGATGAATGTTGACGAAGAACCGAATACTGCAATGTGATTCAGGATAATGAGCATTCCGACAATGATGATATTCAAGGATGGTAAGCCTGTAGGGACTCCTATCGTGTGAATCCAAGAAGTCTCAGTCCTAGAGGCTGAAATA
>AMFJ01034197.1_pt1 | contig 21267 bp, 27 predicted proteins | sample 427208 | NCBI WGS metagenome assembly AMFJ01 (sample SAMN02954298, study PRJNA114691) | groundwater metagenome | biome: aquatic; feature: subsurface aquifer; material: sediment; isolation source: subsurface aquifer sediment | place: USA: Rifle, CO | collected 2008-08 | reverse complement strand
CAGATATCCACACGGGAAGCGATTGGGCGGATGCGAAAGGGTAGATAAGGATGGCCGAATTATCGGTCATTTTTTTATTGCAAAATCCCCACTTTTCTCTATACTCTCCCACATCTTCCTTTTAGGAATAATTTATTTTTGTGAATCTTGTTTTTATGTCTTTAAATGCACTATGAGAAAAACCAGAAAATATGAACATTAAACCATGAGGATTGTCTGTAATGGAACTTATACAACTGGCAACTCATCGTGTAATTACTGAAGAAGAGATTGTACAAATGCAAAAAAGATTTGCAGAAGCTGAAGAGAAATTTGAAAGAAAAGCCAGAAATAAACGAACAGATGCAAAATGGCTCGAAAAAACATACTCAATCTAAATTCTCTCATTTATTATTTTTTAATCCCTATTCTTCATATGAAAGTCGGAATCGTCGGACTCCCGAATGTCGGGAAATCCACTCTCTTCAATGCTCTTACCAAGTCCTATGCCGCCGAAGCGGCAAACTTCCCGTTCTGTACCATCGAACCGAATGTCGGTATCGTAAACGTGAACGATCCTCGTCTGGAGGAACTCCGCAAGACGGTGAACGGGGTGAAAATCGTCCCTGCCAACGTCGAGTTCGTGGATATCGCCGGACTCGTGGAGGGTGCGAGCAAAGGAGAAGGACTCGGGAATAAATTCCTCTCCCATATCCGTCAGGTGGATGCGATCCTTCAAGTCGTGCGGGCTTTTGACGATACGAATGTGCATCATGTATCGGGTTCTGTGAATCCGAAGCGTGATATCGAGATCATCAATACCGAGCTTATTATCGCCGATCTTGAGACCCTCGAACGTCGGATCGGGGACAATGCTAAAAAAGCGCGTTCCGGGGACAAAGAGGCAGTGGCTCGAACTCCGATCTATGATGCTCTGAAAACTCATTTGGAATCGGGGAAGCTCGCGGTGACCCTCTCCCTCGATGAGGAGGAAAAAACGCATATCGCCGACCTCTTTCTCCTCACTGATAAGCCGTTTATATACGCGGTGAATGTCGCGGAGGACAAACTCCTGACGAGTGAAGCTGAACTTCGTGCCGTTACGGGCATAACCGACGCTCATATCCCAGTGCTTCCCGTGAGCGCGAAAATCGAGATGGAAATGCTCGAATTCAGCGAAGAAGATCGAACGGCATTTCTCGCGGATTACGGAGTGACGACGAATCCCATGGATGTGATTATCTCCACTTGTTACCATCTCCTCGGACTCCAGTACTACTTCACCGCCGGAGAGATAGAGGTTCGTGCGTGGACTATCCACCAAGGATGGCGGGCTCCGCAGGCAGCGGGAGTTATCCACACCGATTTCGAGAAGAAGTTCATCAAGGCGGACACCGTGAATTGGAAAGATCTTGTGGACTGCGGAGGGTGGGCTCCAGCTCGAGAAAAAGGGAAGGTTCGGATGGAAGGAAAGGAATATATCGTACAGGACGGCGATGTTATGCTTTTTAAATTCGGAGCATAAAACAATTTGACTTTTTTCTAAAATCGGTAAAATTGGCACGAGTATTTGGTATGTGCTAAGTATAAAAGAATAACACTCTTACTTGTCAAGCGAAAATACTCAAGAAATATTGAATAAACACGCAAAACAGTGTAATATACTTGTCTATCTCAAACTTCCTATTTATGAACTACTTCATCATCAAGAATATCGTCGAAACCACTCTCGCTCATTTTGCTTGCAAAGAGTGTGGCGCGAAAGCGACGGAACAAAATATCCATATACTCGGGACGGCCGGAAATAGCCTCAATATGGAGGTGATATGCCAAGAGTGCCAGGCATCGGGAGTTATTAAGGCCGAGATGAATATAATGGGCATCAACACCTCACCGGCACAATTTGCGGAACAAATCAAAAAAACAGTGGAGGATACACGAAAGGGGGAAGCCATAAAAGATGCTGATATCCTGAAAGTTCGTGAAGATCTTCAGAAAACTAGTTCAGTAAGCGATCTTTTTAATTCTTAACCCTTTTTATATGTTCGGTAAAATCTTTGCGAGCATTATCCTTATAACTGTTCTTTATATTTTCGGTGTTTTCTTTGCACCGAATTTGACAGATACCCTTGCCGAGAAACTCGGAACCAGTTCGGTCAATACGCTCATTCGTCAATTAAAAAATGGAGCAGACTCCACCTCTGAAACACTCTTGCAGATCAAGGATGCATCGGGAGCCATCAGTAATGTACGCGGAATAGTCAATCAGGCAAACGAAAAAATCAACAAAACCACTGAAATGATAAACACTATACGTCAGACCTGAGAACAGAAAATGGAACAGGTTCAAAAAACGACCGAATCCATCAAGAAGGCGGGAGAGGCCTTCGCAGAAGTACAAAACAATATCTCCAGTCTTACGAGCCTCTCTGGAAGCATTACCGAAAGCGGAGCGACTGCGGGGACGGGAAAATAAGAAAACGAGAAATGAAAAAACCGGATAAAAATCCGGTTTTTTTTGAGTGTCTTCCCGGAGCGCGAAGAAAAATTTTACTTTTCCGGTATTTTCCATACTATTCCTGTAGAATACACTCATTCACTATGTAGGTACAGTTGATTTTTTAGTTCGTAAGTCCATCATCTTTTTATGAATCTTCTCCAGGCGTTTTTCATCGTTTCCGGTTTCATTATCTCCATCATCGCCTTCGACATAGCGAAACGGCAGAAATTCAATGCGCTTCATTTTCTCGTGTTTATCGGTATCGGTATTGGACTTCTCGTGTTTACGTTTTTCCCAAGTTTTCTGGAAAAAACGGGGCAAGTATTTGGAATTCCCCGTGGTGCGGATGTACTCGTGTATGTGAGTATCGTCTTTCTTTTTTATTTTGTCCTCCTCCTTTTGAATAAAGCGGAAAAGAATCGCGAAGATATCACGAGGCTCGTTCGGGAAATAGGCGTTTTAGAAGATAAACTTCACCAGCATGACCATAAGTAAAAATAGAGAAGTTTCTAGAAAATGATGAAATTCGCTTGAAAATCGAAACCCGGAGTGAATCGTACGAAATAGTACGATGAACGAGGAAATGGAGATTTGAATGCGAAGTTCGCATTTTATTAAACCTTCTGAGATTATTTTTTTGATTCGGGCCTATAATGAAGCTCCGCGCATCGTTCCGGTTATTCGGTCTATTTTGTGAGCGAACTTTTCCCATATCCTCATAGTGGATGATGGGTCAAAGGATGCAACCCTCGAAGTACTTTCTGAGTTCCCAAGCCTCCACATCGTCCATCACCCCTTCAATCGCGGAGGCGGTGCGGCGCTTGAGACGGGATTTGAATATATTCGCCGGAACGGAGAAGAGATGGGTATCGAGTATGTCGTGACTTTCGACGCGGACGGACAGCACCATATCGAGGATATGCCAGCTTTTATCAATGCTTTTAAGAAAGATCCGTCGCTTGATCTCGTCCTCGGTTCGCGATTCATCGTCAAGACGCGCACCAATGTGCCACTTTTTCGTAGGCTCACGCTTCTCGGCGGTCAATTTTTCACCCTCTTTATCAGCGGAGTGTGGTTGACGGATGCACATAACGGATACCGAATGATGCGACTCGAAGCGGTGAAGAAAATCCACCTGACGATGGACGGGATGGAGTACGGTTCGGAGTTCGTCGATGAGATGCGAAACCAAAAGTGCCGATTCGCGGAAGTGCCGGTCAATGTGACCTATACCGACGATACCCTCGCGAAGGGACAACACCTCGGAGGTGCCTGGAGGATCGTCACGAAGATGCTTTGGAAGAAGTTTTTTAATTAGAGAATTATGCACAAGAAAATATATCAAAGAGCCAAAAAAGCACCCCAATTTCTGAAGTTTTTTTTCATCGGAGGGTTTTTTGCTTTTTCGGATCTCGTGATTCTGTATGTTTTAACGGACATATTCGGTTGGTTTTATTTGTACTCGGCACTGTTCGGATTCATCCTGATTACGAGTCTCGCCTTCATCGTTCATAAAACATTCACCTTTCAGTGCAAAAGAGAGGATCGTCTGCGACAGTATATATTCTTTTTCCTCGTAAATACCCTCGGACTCGGCATATATTCGTGAATCCTCTATGCAGGAGTCGAGTATCTGGGGATATTCTATCTGTATGTTGCTGTCATCGACAAATTCATTGTTTTTATTTGGAATTTCCTTGCCAATAAATTTATTACTTTTCGTATCATTCATTGTATTTAAAAAAATATCACTCCTAAAATTATTACTATCTAAAAATAAACTATGAAACATCTCTCTATTATAATACCGGCATTTAATGAAGAAAAAACCATATATAAAATACTGGATAGAATCAAGGATGTGCATTTGATAAATGATATAAAAAAAGAAATCATTATCATCAATGATTGTTCGAAAGACAATACAAAATGAGCCATCGAGGAATATATGGAAAAAAACAAAGATTTGAATATATTCTTGTTTAACCACCAAGTAAACAAAGGAAAATGAGCAGCAATACATACTTGAATCGATAAAGCGACCGGAGATTATATAATCATACAAGATGCCGATCTGGAATATGATCCTAAAGAATACAATATCTTATTGCAGCCCATTGAAGACTGATTTGCGGATATTGTATACGGTTCCAGGTTTACATGAGGCAATCCCCATAGGATATTATTCTTTTTTCATAGTATTTGAAATAAGTTCCTCACTTTCCTCAGTAATCTGTTTTCCAATCTGAATCTGACGGATATGGAAACTTGCTATAAGCTTTTTAAATCTGACATCGTTAAAAGTATAGAATTACAAGAAAAGAGATTTTGATTTGAACCGGAAATTACCCAAAAAATAGCGCGTATCAAAAATATCAGAATCTATGAGGTGGGAATTTCTTACTATGGAAGAACCTTCGAAGAATGAAAGAAGATAAGTTGGAAAGATGGGGTAAGAGCTATTTACTGCATCGTAAAGTATGGTTTGTTTCATTCAAAGTAGTTTAACCATTAATCTTTTTAAAAAGTGAAAAAAATACTTGTAACAGGATGAGCATGATTCTTGGGATCGCATCTTTGTAGAAGATTATTGAACGAATGAAACGAAATTATCTGTCTTGACAATCTCTTTACAGGATGAAGACAAAACATATCCGATATGTTGGATAATCATCGATTTACTTTCGTATTACACGACATAAATACTCCTTTTTGGGGGCAGTTTGATGAAATATATAATCTTGCCTGTCCCGCTTCGCCCATTTATTACCAAAAAAATCCTGTAGAAACCACAAAAACCTCGGTATTATGAGCTATAAATATGCTGGAGTTGGCACTGAAAACAAAAGCTAAGATATTACAGGCTTCTACATCCGAAGTATATGGGGATCCTATTGTTCATCCTCAGAGAGAGGATTATTGGGGAAATGTGAATCCGATAGGAATCAGATCTTGCTACGATGAATGAAAAAGATGCAGTGAAACCCTTTTTATGGATTATCATAGAGAGTACTGAGTGGATATAAAAATAATAAGGATATTCAATACTTATGGGCCTTCCATGCATCCCAATGACGGAAGAGTGGTAAGCAATTTTATAATGCAAGCTCTTAAAAATGAAAATATAACCATCTATGGAGAGGGGAATCAGACAAGAAGTTTTCAGTATGTGGACGACCTTATTGAAGTGATGATTAAGATGATGAATAATGGTATCTGATTTATAGGGCCGGTAAATACCTGATCTGATTTTGAGTTTACCATGAAAGAATTGGCAGAAATGGTATTGAAATTGATTCCCGAATCCACAAGCAAAATAGTGTATTTACCACTTCCCTGAGACGATCCGAAACAAAGAAAAGCCGATAATAGTTTGGCTTTTGAAAAACTTTGATGGAAGCCAAAAATAGGATTGGAACAATGATTAATAAAAACAATTGAGTATTTTCGGAAATTTTAAATGCAAAAATTGACCATATTACATTTATGATATATCTTTTTTTCAATAAAATCGCCATTTTTATAGCGATCATCTTTCTCTTTTTGGGGTTTGATACCGCCTGAGCTTCCGGTTTTCAGATAGATTCAAGCAATTATTCTCACTATCTTGCAACTCAGGAAGGTGTTTTTTCTTTGGAAGGCAAGAATATTGTCCTTAGCGGAAGTGGGCAGTCGGTGGTTGTTATAAAGACTGGCGATATTCGAGGTGTGGTCGATATGGTGCAGTTTTCCGATTTTTCTTATAAACTGCCATCTGCCGTATTTCTCTGGAAAGTTCGAGGACAGGAATATGATCCGAAAAATCAGATGCAGTTGGCTTTGAAAGAAAGAAAACTTCAGCTTCCGAAAATGCCTGATCTTGAGAATTTCGATTTCATCGGTTTTGTCTTTTTCGAACCGTCCGTAACCTTTTCCGCCGTAGAATTGAGACAGACAAGTTTCTCGGATAAAATATCGGTTTTTATCGAACCGGAGCTTGTGAAACCCTCAACTATAAACCTACTTTATGGTGCAAAGTTTGGTTCTACGCCATTTGTTGCGATACTTGGAGTACTTTCTATATTTCTTTTCTGAGTTCTTGTTTTTCTGAATCGAAAGTGGGCTTTTATTTCCCTTTTAGTACTCTGGGTACTTTTTGACCTCCGATATTCCTACGATCAGTACTCCATATTCAAGACTACCTACAAAACTTTTATCGCACCAGATACTCCTCAAGAAAAGATATACTACGATTTTCATAATCTCTATGGATTTATCGAAGAGTCTCGGAAATACATCGATGCGGATGTGAATTTCTACGCTCCGAGGGATTGGCCGTTCCATTCGAATTATCTCTATCATATGTATCCGTTACAGAGTACCTGGCTGACGACCGATAAGCCCTATTACGCCCTTTTTCAAATAGGGAATGTAGAGATAAAGAATGGGAAAGAACTCTTTATTGAAGGAAAACTCATTGATTCCAATGTGGAACTTCTCTATCAATTCGATGAACATTCTTATATCCTAAAGAAAAACTAACTATGATACTGTATATTCTCGCTCATCTTCTCATTTTTCTTCTCGGGCTATTGATTATCAATGTACTCGATAAAAACAATACACTGACCTTCATTGAAAAATATGTTATGGGATTTATCCTGGGCATAGCAGTCAATAGTTTTCTGCTTTTTATCCTCGGTTGGTGAGGTGTTTCCATCGGTGTGGTGAAATACATCGACATCCTCCTCGTCCTCGTGGTAGGGTTTCTAAACTATCGAAAAAATCTCTGGAAAAGATTGTTCCCAACTCATTTTCAGTTACCGAAATTCACGAAACGAGACATAATCGTCATTCCGTTTTTGGCATTGATCCTCTTTAAAGTATTCTTCAGTTTTTTTAACTCCATCTATGTTCCATCGTATTTCGACGATGAGAAGGGGAACTGGAATATCAAATCGAAAATTATTTATACTACAAAAACCATTAGTACCGTTCCGGAAGATGAAGCATATCTCGGCGGTGGAGCTCACAAAGAATATCCGCTCAACTTCGTTCTCTACAAATCGTATATCGCAGATTTTATAGGAGTGTGGGATGATTCTTCCATAAACCTCATCACTTGGATTATCTTTAATCTCACGATCCTATTAGTTATTTTTTCATTTCCGAATCGGATATTCGGTATCATTGTCGGGTATCTCATCTACTCGCTTCCCTTGGTGGTCTGGCATTCGGGAACTGCGTATTACGATCTTACCTATGCCTGTTTTTACCTCCTCTCTATTGTCTTTTTGTTCCGCTCTATGGAGAATAAGGACGATATCTTCCTCATACTCATCGGGATATGTCTCTATTCCGCTGTCTTTACCAAGAACGAAGGAATGATTCTCGTCGTTCCGAGTATCCTGCTCGGAGTCGGGTACTATCTCTGGAAGCAACATACGATTCCAAAAGTGTTTTTTGTTCTTGTTCCTCTACTATTCCTCGTTCCGCATATGGTTTTCCGGTGGATGTACGAGCTCCCTTTTAATCCGACCGCAGCCCAGGCAAGCTATGGATTTCATTCGGATTCGCTCTCACTCTATTACACCTACTTTACCCAGTGGGGGAGTTACAATATCTTCTGGTATGCGTTTGTGATTCTGACCGCCTACTTCTTTCGTGATCTCTGGAAAGAGCGGTATCGGTGAATTACTCTTGCTATCGCGAGCATCATGTTCGCTATATTTGTCGTATTTTCATTTACGAACAATTATCAATTTCTCCTTGACCAAACGACCATTAATCGTACACTCCTGGTCGTGACGATGAGTATCCTCTATTTTTATTCCCGCATAGCATATGATCGTTTGAAATAATACAGAAGAACGGGAAACATCCTTTTGACAAAAGAATCTTTCCTTCGTGGACAAAGTCATATACAGTATGCGACTTTCTCGAATATTTTCCGGTGCCGATTTCTCGAATAAAATCGTCGCCGATACCGGTTCATGATACAATTTTCTCTTTCTCAGAGCCATAGCAGACAGGATTCAAAAATGATACGCCGTTGATAGGGTTTTGAATATCAAGAATCATCCGGATACTATTGAAACTATCGAATCGGACTTGAACGAAGGGATTTCATTGGAGAGCGATTCCTTGGATATCGTTACTTCTATGGCGATTTTGGAGCACTTGCATACACCGGAACAGTACCTGAAAGAGATATACAGGATACTCAAACCGCAGGGAACCCTTATCATGACCGTTCCTTCCGTTTATGCGAAACCCGTACTGGAATTTCTCGCATATCGACTGGGGGTAATCTCAGAGGTGGAGATACGGGATCATAAAGAGTATTACGACAGATCGAAACTGAAAGATATCTTAAAAAGAGCAGGGTTTTCGGAGGAGAATATCAGGCATTCCTATTTTCAGTTCGGCATGAATAATTTCGTAGTGGCGGTAAAGTAGGGGTTTTTAAGTTTTAAGAAAGGTAAATTTTTTTATGGAAGGATATCTTAAAATTGGTTTATAATTAATCTGAACATAGATGGACAATAAAGAATTAGAAAAAATCTCAAAGTTAATAGAAAATATCAAAAATGATATAAATATCGAATTTATACCGCATTTTTTAAACTGGTTTTACCAAAAACTTGATCTACATTTCAATAAAAATACTCCAGATTTAAAGATAAATAAAGGAAGTATCTTTTATGTAAATCTGTGACAAAATATTTGATGAGAACTCAATAAAACAAGACCGTGTTTAGTTTACAGCCATAAGAAGGCCAATTTTTGAAATACTGTTATAGTTATACCCTTAAAATCGTACAAGTGAAATAAAATAAATAATTTTCAAGTTTTGATAACGGCTACAGATGAAAACTGTCTTAATAAAGATTCTATAGTCGATATCTCATCCATGAGGCAGATATCTAAAAAAAGACTTTTGGATAAGATTTGAGATATAGAAAAAATCCACTTCAAAGAAATAGACAAAAAACTTGTTTATATTTTTTGAATAAAAAATAATGAGTAGACGAATCTACTCATTATTTAAAAGTTCTCTATTTGCAAAACAAATAGTCCAAAGATTGAATCTTTGATAGTGGAGGTATTATATTAAAATAATTTATAAAATCAAATTTAAATACAGTTAATAAAATCCCTTTTTGTTTTTTTGACTTGTATAGCTTATATATTTACAAAGAAATCCCATGAAAATCTCCATCATAACACCCTCCTACAATCAGGAAGAGTTTATAGAACGCACCATCCTCTCGGTCATATCGCAGGCGGGAGATTTCGAAGTGGAGTACATCATCATGGATGGACTCTCTACCGACACATCCATAGAAATCATAAAAAAATACGATGACCTTATAACGACTTGAAAGTTTGAAATCCGGTGCAAGAAACTGGATTTCATCTGGAAATCCGAGAAAGACAAAGGACAAAGTGACGCTATCAACAAAGGGCTGAGGTTGGCAACCGGCGACATAGTAACCTACCTCAACAGCGATGATACCTATAATCCCGGAGCCTTGCAGCAAGTGGCAGATGTTCTCGGAAGTTCCGACAATAAGTGGTGTTACGGAAAGTGTCGGATCATCGACAGGGGCGACAACGAGATACGGAAACCCATTACCCTGTACAAGAATCTTCTCGGGAGGAGGTATTCGTATGCCAAACTGCTCGGGGAAAACTTCATCTCCCAGATGACGGTTTTCTGGAAGAGGGAAGCTATGGACGAGATAGGATTATTCGATACAAATGAGCATCTGTGTATGGATTATGAGTACTGGCTTCGGATGGGGCAGAAGTATAATCCAGTCTATATAAACGAATATATGGCAAGCTTCCGGTTCTACCATACGAGCAAGAGCGGATCCAGATTTGAGCAACAATTTCAGGATGAGCTCCGATTGGCGGAAAAGTATGCGAAGTGAAAGTACAAATCCAGCTTGCTTTTGCATAGATTTAACTATACTAAAATAGTTTTTATTTATAGGTTACTTGGATTACTCAAAATATAATGAAAAAATTGGCTTGGATACATAGTCACTTCTATAATTGGATGGGTGGAACGAAATTTATTCTGGAGGTTGTAAAGCGACTGAAGAAGGATATGGAAGTAGAGATTTTTATCCAAAATGGAAATCCCGAATACATTGCAAAATTTGAAAAAGAGTGAATCGTTGTGAATAATCTCCATTCACTCTCTACGAATAGCTCCATATTTTGGGCATTTTTGCCGTTTTTCTGTTGGAGAGATGCAAAGAAACTTCAAATTCTTCTTGAAAAAGGGGGATTCGATTCTGTGATGACGAGTATGTTTCCCATGAATTATATTGCGACAAAATTGCATGGATTTCGAATTTTTCAGTATTGCTACGAACCATTTTCATTTTTCTGGGACGATCGAATGATTCGTCACTTTTCATTTTTTTATAGATTGTTTCTCATGGTTTTAAAGTTCTTTTATGGAGGACTTGATAGGAAAGGGGCTACGAGAAATGATAAGATATTTACGCTCTCCGAGATTACCCAAAGGCAGATATTGGAAGTATATGGTAAGGATTCCGTATATACATACGAAGGGGTTGATACAACATTTTTTAAATCAACAAAAAAGAAAGAAATATTCGATAAATACGGTGACAATAGGATTATCATGCACTGTACTGATTTTACTCCGATAAAGCGGACGGATCTGGCGTTCCGCGTACTTCCTCTCCTTGTCAAAAAGTATCCGAATATTAAATTACTTATCACTCATACTCTATCAAACCTGTGAGAGAAGGCTAAATATGAGAAGCTCGCAAAATCTCTATGAGTCGCTAACCATTATGAATTTCTTGGATTCGTTGATTATGAACTGTTGCCGGCATACTATACATTGGCAGATGTCGTAATCCAACCAAGCGTTAATCAACCACAGAGCCTTCCTGTGAAAGAAGCACTTGCTTGTGAGACTCCAGTAGTTCGTTGATGGGAGGAGTCCGTGGAGTTTACATCTGAGGATCATTGTGGATTCGTGGTAAATTCGGAAAATTTAGAAGAACTTTATAGTGCTATAGACTCCATTCTTTCCATGTCGGGAGAAGAATATAAAAAAATGGGGAAGAACGGGAGAAATCTCGTGGAAAAGAAATTCAGCTGGGATGCTATTGCTCATTTAATTCATAAAAATATACAAGATGTCTAATAAATTTATACCTATTTCTGAGCCAAATATAGGAGCAAAAGAGCTTGAATATGTCACAGATGCCGTGAAAAGCTGATGGGTTTCATCTCTCGGATATTATGTAGAAAAATTTGAAAAAGATTTTGCTTCGTATTGTAATATGAAGCATGGGGTGAGTGTATCTAATGGAACCGTAGCTATTCATCTTGCCTTGCTTGCGTTATGAATAAAAGAGGGGGATGAAGTAATTATCCCGAATCTTACTTTTGCAGCGACGGCAAATCCTATTTTGTATGTTTGAGCCACTCCCGTATTAATCGATATCGAGAGAGATACATACAATATGGATGTTTCTAAGATTGAGGAGAAAATTACTCCCAAAACAAAAGCCATCATTCCGGTTCATTTATACGGACATCCTTGTGATATGGATGAGATAATAAAGCTTGCAGAAAAATATAATCTTCATGTTATTGAGGATTGTGCAGAGGCCCATGGGGCAGAGTATAAATGAAAAAAAGTAGGACAATTTTCCGTAATATCCTGTTTTAGTTTTTATGGAAATAAAACTATCACAACCGGAGAGGGTGGTATGTGTCTCACGAATGATGAAGGATTTAACAAGATTATGAGAGAATTACGGGATCATGGGATGAAAAAAGATCGAAAATATTGGCATGATGTAGTAGGCTTTAATTACAGGATCACTAATCTACAGGCTGCCCTCTGATGTGCTCAACTTGAGAAAATAGATGACTTTATCGATATAAAAAGATGAAATGCAGCATTATATAACCAGCACCTCTCTTCTATGGAATGAATTGTCTTGCCAGTAGAAAAGAGCTATGCAAAAAACACTTATTGGATGTATACAATATATATCAATGAAACGAAATTCTGAATCTCCCGAGATGAGCTGATTCAAGGACTCAAAGAAGCGGGAATTGATTCAAGGCAATGTTTCTATCCGTTATCTGACATGCCTCCATATAAAAATTTCTGAAGCACGGCGGAGTTAGGTATCTCAAGGGATATTTCCTATAAGGCACTTAATCTTCCGTCGTCCACATTATTAAAAAAAGAAGATGTATTATACATCTGCGATATAATAAAGCGTTTAAAAAAGTAACCCAGAATCACCATGTGAGCAAAAGACTTTTATAATAAATATTATTCAAAAGAAACCGTAATGAATAATAAAACTTTTGAAGAATACCTATATAAACTTTTGAAAAAATATGAAAAATCCAGATATGATGTCATATCTGATTTTATCAATGGATTGAACTTTAAGAATAAAAACATACTGGATTTATGATGCGGGGAAGGAAAATTTTTTGAATTTTTGAATGATGGAAATCATCTCTATGGTATCGATATTGCTTGAGTAAGGTTAGAAAAAAATAAGGATCGATTTCGATTATTGGAGTGAGATTTAGAAGAAAAATTTCCTGGAGAAGATAACTTTTTTGATATCATAACCTCCATGTCGGTAATGGAGCATGTGTTTAGTATCGAGCACCATTTGGATGAAATACACAGACTTTTGAAAAAATGAGGATATTTTATACTTGAAGTACCAAATGTTGCATTTCTTCCGAATAGAATCAGACTACTTTTCTGAATGAATCCTATAACGGGAGATTGGGCAGAGGCTTGGGACGATAATCATCTTCACTACTTTACACAAAAAAGACTGGAAAATTATTTGGTGAAATTCGGATTCAAGGTTGAGAAAATCACTGGTTCAGGAATTTTTGCGAGGATCCGAAATTGGTTCCCAAGTTTATTGTGTGGCGATATAGTTTACATCTGCAGAAAATAATTTCACATTTTAATGTGAAGAGTATAAAAGAGAGATTTTTAGATGTTTATTTTAAATAGCATGAATGTAAATAGCCTCATCGCACAACAAAAGGAGAATATGAATCGTGACTGGAAGGATTCCATTATATCTGCTCAGGAAAATGAACTGCAGAAGTACCTATGAAACCTCTCACTCGAAACATGATATAGTCTGATAGGGGATTCCCTCGTTTGAAAAACGGTTCTGATTGTCTGTGCATGAAATGGATATGATGCGAATTTCTGGCATCAGAAATGAGCTACGGTCACCGCCACGGATTTATCGGAGGAGGCTTGTCGGAAGATACAGGAAAGAAACTCAGATATTTTGGTACAAGTGGAAAATGCTGAAAACTTGTCTTTTCAGGATAATAGTTTCGATTATGTGATAGTCCGAGCAGGACTCCATCATCTGCCTCGTCCCACTATCTGAATCTACGAGATGCTCAGAGTCGCGAAAAAGGGAATACTATTTATGGAGGCACAAGATAGCTTAATTATGAGGATACTCAGGAAAACTTGACTCGTCTTGGAAATAGAACCGTCTTGAAATTATGTGTACACTTTTACGAGGAGAGAAATAGAGAAGCTTTGCAAGACCATGTTTTTGCCAGATCCAAAAATACAAACTTTCTTTTTTCAACATGTGCCATTTTTAACACAGTTATATACTAAACTAAATTGAAAACATTGGTTAGTTCTCTATAAATGAATATTATCATTGCTTAATCTATTATTTTGATACTGGGGAAATAATTTTATTTGTTATATAAAAAAACAATAGGTTTTATAACCTATTGTTTTTCAAATTATTTTGATCAAATAACTTTATCTAAAGTTTGATATTCAAAGCTATCTAGCCATGAATCTTTCGATAAATTAACGATCCCAGTTCCCATTTTTACACTGATTGTTTTATAATATTCATACTGTCGAAAAACATTAAGTTCAGACGTTAATTCGTCTACTATATTGGGCCAACTTTTACTATCTGTAGCATTTACTCTCATATCTTTATCTTTAGAATAAAAATTATTTACTGTTTTTTTATAATCACGCAATACAGTATGATCACATCCTAATAAATATATTTCTGTATAGCCCATATATAGAAGGACTGGTAATATCATAATCGGTCCAGTTTGTGGGGCTAATATAGGGTATTTTATGTTTATTGTATTAAATAACGGGGAAAAATGACTAAGATGAATGTAGTATACTTTTCTTTTTGAGAATAATGAATATTTATCTACTATTTCTTTCGTGGTATGTCATAGAACGACAGCGGTAGACTCTGGTAAAGTAGAATCGGATGTTCGTAGCCAATCAACATAGTTTTCAAGCACAAGAGGCTCATGGTAGGGTGCAAAAAAATGTATTTTTGGTTGGATAATATTAATATCCTTATGAAGGAAGAAATTACTCACACTAAAACAGTCCTCTCACACGAGTAATGAGAGATCTTCTAGTTTAATACTGGGTCAAGTAGCTAATAAGAAGGCTCTTTTTCATTTTCAGATATCTTTCAAATCCCGATTCTTTTCAAGAATCTTTTTATCTGAGAGAAGAAAACCAAGCATTTCATATAATTTGCCTGTAGTCTGAAAAATGGCTTCAGGCAAATATTTTTCAAGCTTTCTCCCAATTGATATAATATGTTTTTTCATAGTTATACTCTTTTTAATTTTTTTCTTTGAACATCTTCAATATCCAATATTTCTTTAGTCTTATAAGTCAGTGCTTTATAAGTTGCATCTAAATCGCGTTTTAATCGTCTCATACCATCTGGTTCTAGTGATGCGGCATGATCGGTTCCTTTCCAAGTTCTGTCGAGCGTAAAATGACGCTCAATATAGGAAGCTCACAATGTATATGCTGCTATATCCACGGCTATCCCAGCGTGATGTCATGAAAATCAAACATCCTTTACTATATTTCCGAACTTTTCTTTTAATCTTACAATTTCTAGTAGACAGACATCTTCAAACGGAACTGGATATCCTGAAGTGCAGGAATATATGATAAGGTTTTTATTTTTTTTATTTTTAACAAATAATTCAACTATTCTATCTTCTTCTTCATGGGTGGTCATACCAAACGATAATTGAATTTCTCAATTATAGTTATCACAAATGTATTGCAACATATCAAATTTCAAATTACATGCTGATGGTATTTTTATAAATGCTGGTTGCAGAGAAACAATCTCTTTCGTAGATGTCATGTCCCACACGGAAGTGGAGTATGTGATTCATAGTTCTTCACAGTATTGTTTTAGTTCTCTATTTTGTTCTAGGTTGAATTCTAGAAATTCTCTATGTTCTCCATAGGTTGCTCCATAGCTATTAGCCACATTTGGATGAGGTGTATTATATTCAGTTTCACTGAGTAATTCTTTTGGCGTTCTTTTTTGGAATTTAACAGCATCAACTCAACAAAAGATTTTAGCCATTTTTATAAGCTCCTTTGCTATTCACATATCTCACTTATGATTACAGCCGATTTCCGCTATAACATATGGTTTCTTATATATTGTATTAGTCATATTAAATTTGATATAAAGCAATAAATATAAAGCAATAAAATTATTTCTGCATTAAAAAAATATCAAATATTTCTCTAATAGCACCATTTCATCACTCTGCGTTGAGTATATATAAAGATTTATCTTTTACAAGTTTTACTGCATCCTTCGGACAAAACGATAATCATGCTTTCTGAATACAATATAGGTCATTTATATCATTTCAAACATAACATACATTTTCCCAGCTAATCTTGTTCGTTTTTATATATTTTTCGATGAAACTCTCTTTATTTATCATATTATCCTCAACGCAAATTTTTAGTTTTTCGCATCTTTTTTTGACAACAGGATTTGCTTCTTTTGTCAAAACAATAATTGGTATATCTATATTCTCACGAAATATATTTAGTCATAAACTATCCGCTTTACTACAGCGTAAAATTTCATTCCCGATACTATCCGTATATACCATATTATTAGTCCAGACACCATCAAAATCTGAAAAAATTACCTTAATATTTTTTATATCTATGAGTGTATCTTTTTGTCTTGAGAGGAGAATTTTTTCAACATTTACCCAGTCTTCAGGTTCGTCTATTTCTATTGCTGTATCTTCACTCATTTTATAAATCCCAATCTTGCCACCTAAGCGATTCTGGTTCTTTTGTAGCACTGATTTTTTGGTTATATAAAAAGCGCCATTTTCCATGATTGTTCCTTCAAAATCTTGTCTTCTTGGTCGTGATAAGTAGTCATAATTGAGCGGCTGTCCATTTTTATTCCAGAAAAATCTTTTTGTAATTACTCAACTTAACATTGAGCCATACTCTTTATCTATGAATTGCTTGATTGCTGTATCTAAATCATCTGAACTGGTGCATGGAGATGTAGCTTGCAAAGTAACTAAAATATCAAAATCAATATGTTTCATAAAATGAAGCATAACTGATTCGGTACTTGCTGTATCACTTGCAAATTCCGTTGGCCTATCGATTACTTTTGCCCCTGTTGCTATGGCAATAGCCTTGATTTCTTGGTCATCTGTCGAAACCCAAGTTTCTTGAATGTATTTTGATCAAAGTGATGCCTCTATCGTCCAATTACACAATGGTTTTCATGCCAAAAGTTTGATATTTTTGTGTGGTATAGATTTTGACCCTCCTCGGAGAGGAATAAGAGCAATTATTTTCATAAAAATTTGGTTGTTTTAAAATAAATATTTCCAACAATTTTATAAAGTCAAAGTGGAGTTAAAATTTTATGAGCAAGATAAAATGGATTGAAGTACATATACTTCTTACAGTACTGTAAATATTTTAAAATTTTTATTGGGTAAACGGATAGTGACTCATAATAGATTTCTGAAATTTGTTTTTCGATATAGTTATCTGGCTTTTTGAGAATGAATGTGCACTTTTCATCGCCATAAATTACCTCTAATCAGAGTTTTTCGAAAAATATCTTTAAATAAGAATAATAATAATTAAATACATGAGCATTTTGGAAAAAGAGAATCGGATCAAAATACATCTTGTTAATGTAAAAAATTCCAGGAACTTCGACTATCAAATATCCTCATATTCGAATCTTTTTAATGATTCTTTGAATTTCTTTTATAGGATTAAGAAAATGTTCCATAACATGGGATAGTATGATAATGTCAATACTATTATCATCTACGATTTTATCGTAATCTCAATAATTCAAAGTCAAGCCTTTCTTGGTTCAAAAGTTTAAATAATTTTCGTCAAAGTCACAACCGGCACATGTAAATCAATTACTTTTCCATGGAAATAAAACACCTCCAGCTCAACAACCAATTTCAAAAACAACAGATTTTTGTTTTTTTCAAACAATTGTTTCAAATGTATTTAATAATAATTTTCATCTGCTTATTTGATCCTCAAAGAAGTCTTGTGGCGCTTGATGACTTCACACATAAATACTTCTATATTCTTTTTCATAAAATTCCTGATTGGACTTTCCATCAAATATCTTTCAGCTTCTTATTAATCAGCATTTTGAACACAGTATCTGCTCAATACTAAATCAATACCTATCTTTTTCTGAAATAATAATATCGTTAGATATATTCTGGTTTCAGCATAGACATTTATTTTCAGTAAGCACATAGATTCCTTTGCTTATTTTACTTTTTACAATACCGATGTTTTCTATTTGTATTGATGAAAGACTTATCAGGGGTTTTCCGTCATTTTTATATAGTGGAAACATATTTGGTAATTTAAAAAAATATTTTAAGAGAATTTTATTGGTTCTGAATTCTTCAATACTCATCGTGGAAACGAATTATATCATCTTCTCAAAAGTAACTTCATAACTGCACTTCAATAAAATATAGGTTTTCACTTTCTGAGTTATTGGCAATCCTGTGTTTTGTTCATTTTGGGATAAAAAAATAATCTCATTTTTCAAGTTTTCTACTACTCTCTTCTAGTATAATTTCTCAATGTCAATTTACTATAATCCAGTGTTCTTCCCTGTGCAAATGTTTTTGCAGACTTAATTTTTGTTTTGGATAGACACAGAGTATTTTACTTCTCGTATCCCTACTGAGGTATATACTTTTATAGAATCACCACGGCCGGGGGGTTATATCGTTTAGATTATCATCAATAATATTGTCTTGCAGAAGAATATTTGAATAGAATTTTTCTTCTGTGATTAAATCAATAATTTTTTTGTTTTCGTCTAAAATAGGTATAAAAAGTATTTTGTCTTCAAGAAATATCTTTAGAATATCCTCTGGTTTGTAATTCATTTTTGTCAAAAATTTAAAATTTCTATTAACAACATCACTGATATTAAAATCAAAACCTCATCTCTCAATTACTATTCTCGTGATATCTCAATCTGAAATAACTCATACTATTTTTGAATTATCTTCGACAAAACAAAACTTTACTCAGGTGCTATTATAGCTTTTATAGATATCTAATATTGCCCCGTCTAATTTTACGATATATTGTGAGAGATTCATTTTTTGCTTTTAAAAAATTAAAAATTATATTTTTTGTAGTATGAATACTAAACTATTTCAAGAATATTTATTAGCTTTCAACATTTTTTTTGAAGAGAAATAGTATTTAATATTTCTGAAGATATCTCCAATACTCCTAACCGCCCATATACTATAGATGAAATTACAAGAAAAATTTTCTCTGGAAGACGACTCTGAAAAACTATCTAATACAGTATATCAAAATTTATTAGTTAAAAATAATATTGTTTCTCTTGATAAAGCATAAAGATGACGGGGAGGGTCTATGCAAAACCATGGATTACTTTTAAATTCCTCTAATGATATAGCAAAATTTGCTAATCAAAAATATCATTCTACATATTCTTTTCTATAAAATTCTTGACAGTCTTTATTTGGAAAAGATAAAATAAAAATACCCTTATCTTCAATATGTTGATCTATGTTTTTAAAAAATAGATTCAAGTCTGTATAGTGTTCTATTACATGAGAAGAAAAGATTATAGGAAATTTTCATATATTTTCTCACAATCAATGAGCCTTTATTCACAGGTTTTGAGCTACTTTTACAGATTCATCATCATAATCTACCATAGTTACATTAAATCATACTTTTTTCAATCACGAAGAGAACCATCAAACTCATCATCAAAAATCTAATAGCTCCTTTTTTGTTGTGTATTTCTGAATTACACTCTTTATAAATAGGCTTTTTCTCCAGTATGTATAAATATAAAGTATATCTGCTATTTTTTTTAAAAACTGTTTTTGTTTATTCGAATTAAATTTGAATCACTGGTAAAAATCTTTTAATGCTCCATCTTCTATATTGTTTGTTAGAAAAAAAGAGTTGCACCTATTACAATAAGCAAGTTCAAACTTACTCTTTTTAAGTAATCAATATATTTTTATTGATTCGTTACCACATGTTTTACAAGATTTGTTCATTTTTTGTTTCAATTAAATTTAATTATTCCCCAAATACCACTCATAACTCTTCCTCACTCCTTCTTCCAATTCTGTTTGAGAGTTCCATTCTAATCCACCCAATTTACCAATATCCAGTAATTTCATGGGCGTCTCATTGGATTTGGTCGTATCCCAGACTATTTCCTTTTCATGGGATGATACTATGAAAAATTCCATCAAAAGCAAGAGAATTATTATTCATGATATTCCTTCAGTAATCTATCAAAGTCCGACTCATAGAATCTATCTTGTATGACTCTGTACTGCTCAAATTCACTCTCAGCTTTCAGTCTCGCTTCGAGCATGGAGATTTTGCCAATATGGTCGAGGATGGGGTGACTTGCGGAACTCTCTCGCCCGCCCGCTATTTACTCGATACCCGACAGCGAGTATGGCTCGGAGGTTGTAATATTTTGTCTTGTATTGTTTTCCGTCTTCCGCAGTTGTTTCCAAAATGGAAATAACTGAATTTTCTTCTAATTCTCCTGTTTCAAAGATATTTTTCAGATGCTTGGAAATAGCAGGCACATTCACTTCAAAAAGCTCCGCCATATTTTTTTGCGTCAACCAAAGAGTCTCATCCTGAAAATAGACATCAATATTCACCTTGCCAGTTGCAGTCTGGAAGATGACGAAGTTGGAAAAAATTTGTGGAGTGGTATTTTTAATTTGCAAGTTTTTATCCATTATACTGTACAGTTAAAGGCGATTGTAATAATATATCCAGTATGTTATATACTTCCTTGCAAAAATCAAACTATTTCGTGTTCTCCAAATACCATTCATAACTCCTTCTCACCCCTTCTTCCAGCTCGAACATTTCTACTTGACTACAAAACATCGCTTATTTTCATGATATTTATATGCTTTATCCAACAGCGATAATTGCTTCAAGGTTATAAAAAGTGATAGAGCGAGAAATTTCTCTGTCTCCTTCTTTTTGAACTACCGAGAAATCCTCGGCAGTTGATAGCTCGATTATTTCTTTTTCTTTATAGAGATTTTTCAGATGAAGAGAGATATTGTCAGAAGAGCAGTCAAAAAGTTCTGCCATCTTCTTTTGAGAGAGCCAGATATTTTCCTCTGCGTACATAACTTCTATATGCACTCATCAACTGGAAGACTGATAAAAAACGATTTGATTATCGGGGAGTTTTTTCATTTAATAGTTATTAATTTGAAATTTTAAACTCTCATGAGATATAGAGAAGATCAAGATACATTTATTGTATTTGTTTTGATGCAGAAATCAAATTATTTCAAGTCTATTTCTTTTCCACGAAAGTTAA
>AMFJ01017236.1_pt1 | contig 21324 bp, 6 predicted proteins | sample 427208 | NCBI WGS metagenome assembly AMFJ01 (sample SAMN02954298, study PRJNA114691) | groundwater metagenome | biome: aquatic; feature: subsurface aquifer; material: sediment; isolation source: subsurface aquifer sediment | place: USA: Rifle, CO | collected 2008-08 | reverse complement strand
GTGACAATTTGATCTTCGGTATACGACGCCACAACCTTAATGGCCACGTGGCGCGGACCGGCAAAAAAAATACCCTCACCCACGTTACCTTCTAAGAGCAAATACTTTTCTCCATCGGTGAGCAAGAAGGTTTTTTGAATATTATCAATGGCGGCCGGTGATTGCTTCAGCAAAATCTGTAACTGTGAGTTGGTGACAATCGCTTTACCATAGGGCGACAATAAGAAATCGTTGACGTCTTGGGTAATGGTGGTCACGCCTAAATAATATTTCCGGCAGCGTTTGACGAGGGCAAAAATGAATTTGGCGGAATCTTCATTCTGCATTAACCACCAGGCTTCATCAATCACCAAAATCCGTTTTTTTAATTTCGACCGAACGATGTTCCAGATGTAGTTGACGATGGTATAGACACCAATTGGCCGCAGTTCGTCTTCTAGGTCCCGCACCGAGAATACCACCAATTGATTATTCATATCAATGTTCGTGGGGCTTTCGAACATACCGGCAAAGGTACCTTCGGTATATTTTTTCAGACGTAAGACCAAATCTTTACTGCCGTCAAAGCCTTCCAAAATCGATTGAAAATCTTTTAACACCGGTGCTTCCACCTTGGATAAATCTGCATCGGCGGTAATATCTTTTTTGGCGTAGGTCTCAATCAGGGCACGATCTAAGATAGAATCTTCTGCCGCTGTAATTTTACCAAGCATGATGCGCAGCAAACCCTTAATGGTGATAACCGCCGATCGAATAATGTCGGCTGGACGATCTGCCCCACCCACTGGTCGGGGTAAATCAAACGGGTTAATTTTGGCATCAGAGTTTAAGGAGATATTGATGAAGGTGCCACCCACGGAATCGGACAAAAATTTATACTCATTCTCTGGATCAATAATAATCACTTCCGTGCCCATCATTAGACTGCGCAGTACTTCTAACTTTACGGTAAAACTTTTACCAGCACCAGACGTAGCAAACACCACAGCATTGGCATTCTGCAGCTTGAACCGATCAAACAGAATTAAACTGTTGTTATGCCGGTTAATCCCGTAGAGAATACCGTTATCAGTAGTCAATTCAGCTGAAATAAAGGGGAACGATGAGGCGCAGGGTGAAGAATTCATATTGAAATACACTTGTACTTCGTCATTGGCCAGTGGCATGGTGGAATTAAAGCCTTGTTCAGCCTGATAAAACACCCGTTTAGCCACTACTAATTTGGAACCAAACTCGGAATCTAACTTATCCATTAAATCTTCCAGATTTTTTTCATCATCGGCGTAGACAGTGACATACAAAGCATACTGAAAAAACTTTTCGGTACCTTGGGTTAAGCTATCGCGCAATTGCTCAATATCTTTTAAGGCCGTTTCTTTCACTGGATCGCGTGGTGCTCCTTTTTCCGCATCAGACACCAGTTCAGCTTCTAAGGCACCGACTTTCTTTTTGAGTTGTTTCAAAATAACGGCTGGCTTGACGGGGTAAAAAAACATCCCCACATCTAATGGTACATTCATCATCACAATCGATGAAAACCAACCAACGGCAATATAGCGGGGGTACGTCACCACAAACATGGTGGAGGCAAATCGCCCACCTAAATCAACAAAGCGCGGCTTAATTTGAAAGGCCGCCGGAGCGATGAGATCTAAAATGGAGCGCACCCCAGCTTCATAGGCCCGCGCCGCTTCTAACAGCTCGCGGGCTGCCATGGTTTCTTCCTGCTTGTGCTGCTGTTCAATGGCTAATTCAGCCTTACTTTTGGGCTTGAGGGCTGAAGTAGGATGTTTGGCTTGCGCTTGTGCAGCGGCTTGTTTGAGATCGATCATGTGGTTTGTTTCAAATCTGGTTCTAGACGCAGTTTATCTAAACCTGGCATCTTGCGATTCGACCCGCGGGTGGGGTTATACAGTTGATAGTACAATTCAATCAGCCGTTGGGTGTCTAATTGGGTGACTTGCAAACCAATCGAGGTTAAGCCACTCGCCACAATACTGACACGTCGATCCAGCTCTTTTAAGTATTTGGCAAATTTGGCATCAGCTAATTTAATTACCCGAGCCGGAAAAATGACTTCTTGAGCCCGTGAAAACCAGTTTTTCCGTTTCTTGCTAAACGGTGAATAGGGAATAACTACGAGAAAACGCTTTTCCATGATTTCTGAGAGCGTGACCAATTCTTCAATATACTGGCGGTAATCCAAAGTTTGCATTTTCAGTAGTTCATTGGTTTGATCTTTGGCTAACTGCTCTAATGAAGTGAGGTAATTACGAATGTCCAATTTACGTGACTGAATGACAATCTGAATTTCAAAATCGAGTGTATTCAGGAATCCGACATACCCTTGAATAATGGCTTGCTGTTCATCTTCCCCTTTCAAGGCAAAGTTAATCGACGACACGTCTAATACTGCCCGCAAGGTACCATCTTTCAGAATCACTACATCTTGTTTGATTTCGGCAATATAGAGCCGTTGCTGGGTGGGTGGAGCCAAGGCTTTCTTTTTTTTCGGTGCAGTGGTGACTTGAGCCATAGTTATTGCCGTGGTGGTGGTTTAATCTGCTGTGCCGTTTGTTCTTGCCGTAAGCGTTCAATATCTTCTGGTGAGTACTGCCCCTTGGTATCCACAATTAAGGATAATTCAGCAATATGTTCGGTGGATACGTCTGGTTTAGGCGTAAACGGTTTCTTGCCTTTATCTTTTTTATCTTTGCGCGCCATTTTCACCACGATTTGCTTATTGATTTGGCGTTGCCACAAAGTAAGTTTTGGACGTTGCAGAGTTTGAATTAAACTCAAAGCAAAATTATGAAATGGTTGACCGTTGACTTTGGCGAAGGCAAAAATAATGCCAGTGCCCAGCGTAGGCAGAGATAAGATGACTAGTGGCACGGTACTAAACAGTGAGTACCAAATAAAAATAATGCCCGCTGTGGCCAACAAAATAATGAATTGCCGTACTGAAATTGGTCCAATGACTTTTGACTCGACCTCGATAAATTGTGGAACAACAAATTGCATGCCAAAAAAGAATAATTAAAAGCGTAAACGCTTATTTAAATCGGTAATGGCGTTAAATTCCGCCACGGATAAAGTTGGAGTACCTTTAGCCTCTCGTTCGGTAATGAGATCAGTCACCGCTTTACCGCTGCCAATGGATTCGTTGCCTAATTCCAGATACAGTTTATTCAATGGTGATTGTTTGAAGGCATCAATCCCCTCGGCTTCTTTGGCAATGGATTCTTCCGCTAACAATGTAATCTGATCATGAATCCGGGCAGCTGCTTGTACCGGATCAGCCGATATCCGCCGGAACTCGATGGTGTTCATCTCTCGTAATTCATCAATGGGGCCCATCACCATGGATGGTTGCAGTTTCACATCATCCACCATGGGGCGCCGCTGCGTGCGGGAGCGTTTCAGTTTGGGCAGAAATGATTTGGTGGGCTCTACCTTTGGCGTAATGGGCTGTTGGGGTAATTCACGAATTACCCCTACGGCAGGCTGCCCAACAACGGGCTGCTGTTTGATTTGCGCCAGCGTTGGCTTATTGGCTAATTTTGGGGCGGCACCAGTTTTGGTACGTTTCCGCGGTGCCACATGTTGTTCCACGCTCGAAATAATGGCCTCAATGTCAGCAGAAGGAAATTGCAAATCAATCAAATATTGTTTCAGTTCCATGGTGTCCCGTAAACCGCGCAACACAGATACCACCAACTCACCAAACCGTTTATCTTGCTCTGGCGTTTGGAAAGTTAACTCGAGCTGACTCTTGAGATCTGCCACCACTTGGTCATAGTTCGTTGTAGCACTGGCGATCACACCGCCGCTATGCAGTTGCACTTCCGCTTCATCTTGCTCAGTAAAATGGTCAGGCCCCTTGGTGGCGGAAATATCTGGGCCAGTGGCCGTATCTGGCTTAAAGTTGAGAGATGTTTTCGCAGTAACGGCTGCTACCCCAGCCCGTGGCTCCAGGTCATGCAGATAGTGCGGGTCGCGCCAGCTTTGCTCGCTCGCCAATTTTTTATAGGTTTTCATAATACCCTGCAGTTGCTGTTTGAGTTTTTCATCGTCCATGACTACTGTACCATAAATAATCTTACCCGTCTTGCCATCATCAGTATCAATGGCCACCTCTTCTTCAATACCGTACTGTTTGGTAGAGGAAATTTTCAATTGATGATACACCTGAAATAATAAGCGCAAATGTTTTTTCTCGTCGGCGGATAGCTTAGTAGCATTGTCATTTCTTTCAAAAAAAGCCTCATGCCGACTTTTCATCAACTCTTCGCTGGCCATAAATTCCAAATACTCCGCAAACCAATTTTTGATTGTGCCTTTGGCTTGTTTGATTGCTCGGAAAAACTCTGCGGTCGTAATGACTTCTTCGTTTTGCAAAAGAGCATCGACCAACTGTTTTTTGAACGGATCGCGCTCTTTGAACAAGTTAATATTCACTAGGCGTTCACGGAGCCGTTCAGTTAAGCACAGCTCTACCAGATCATAATTGTCGTTTGGTATCTCATGCCGCTTTTGTAAGTTCAACAAAGCGGTGATGCCCGACTGAAATAACGGTAACGTTTGTTCGAAGGTGGTATGTGCCGGCAACGTGATCCAGCCAGTTTCTTGCAACAGCAGGTTGATTTCAGCGAATCGGTCTGGGTAGCTCATCTTAAAACCCGGATTACGGCCTAACCATTGTTGCGTGAACAGACTATCACGTAACAACCGCTCAATATTTTCAGCCACAATCTGCTGATGCCAATATCGCACGACGGCCGCGTAGATATCGGTATCCGTTAAGTCGATGATAGTGAAGTGGTGCTCAGGAAATTTGGTAGGCATACGTATCAGGATAATTAGGCGGCTTTACGATGTTCTGCAGCAACTTTTTCGGCAATGCCGTAGAGATCACCTTCCACACGATTCTGGGCCGAGGTAGCGTCCTTCCAATATTTGATGGCTTCTTTAGCCTCACGAGCTTGAGTTGAGGCCGCACCAAAGGTGGCATCAACTAACGCTTCCAGCTCTTTACCGTATTTGCCAGAATTTTTTGTAAAAAAGTGTTCACCAGCGCTATTATTGAGCATACCTTTTTTGGCCGTATCCACCAACCGAGGTAATTGCTGTACCAGTAAGGCCATCGCGGCCGGATCTGGTTCCCATTGCTGTTCACCATTCACCATCTTATAGCCACCATACGCTAAACGATTACCAGAACGAGCAATATTACTCATACCGGCTTTAGACATTTCCACATAGCGCCGTTCACGATGTTCTTCATCACCACGCCATTGATACGAACCATTACGTTGCGTGACCGCTTCGGCATAGGCCCAGTGGTTAATATGCTTGGCTGATTTCGAGGCTTGATCAAAAGCGGCTAACACCATCTGCTCCCCCACCCCGGTTTTTTCTTGAATCATTTTAGCTAATTCTTGCATGCCATCAAAGTTTTCTGATAATCCCACAGCATCCATCATTTCATTCAAGTGCCCTACCGAGGCAGCTTGTTGAATTACACCCAAGGCAGCGGCTCCATCTTTTTCATGCAATTTGGCTTGCAGCAATTCTTTCAAAACATCTTCGTTTTCTTCACCGGCATATTTTTTTCGTTCCAGCGCCAAAGCCTCTTCAGTGGCTTGGGAACCTTCGTAATCAATCACCGGTGCATAATGATCGGCTACCTCTTTTTTCTTATCCCGAATAGCTCCCTTCATTTTATCCAAGGCTGCTTGCTGGCCACCCGTTTCGGCTTTGATGAAGTTATCCAGTTCTTCTTGGCTGGCTTTGACTTTGAGTCCTTTCAAGTCTGTACCTTCGCCCATTAATTCTTTATAGCGATCACGTTTGGCTTTGCCTAATTTGCTTTCCAAATTTCCCGCCAGGCGAATATTTACTTCACCATCCTGATTAGTTGCTTCCTTTAAGGCATCAATTTCTTCCGTTAATTTTCTGGCTTGGTTGACATCGGTGGTTTTGGAACGTTCCTCCTGTAATTGTGTCAACAAATTTTGCGCCATAGTGGCTGTTTCGCTGCCCGTTGTCATGTTCCAACCTGACCCATTATTGGATGCACCGGCTACTGCCTGCTGACTGGCTTTATTTTCTTTCACGCGCCGATCACGATCTTCCACTGTTGTCCACTCATTTTGTAAAGTGGATTTCGTCTCCTTCAATTCTTTTTCTGTTTTACTAGCCTGATCTTCCATAACGCCAATTTCTGCGCCGGCTTCCTTAAATTTTTGATTACCGCGCCAGCGGGTGAGCATGCCGCGGGTGCCTTTGCCCCAGACGCCTTGCTTACCCATCACCGGAGTATACTGCTCATAGGCAAAATCGGAGGCCCCTAACCAGCCTTTCACGAAGTTACCTTTTTGCGCACCGGAAAAGGCTTTGGTATACCCTTCCACTACCCGTTTACGTTTAATATCTTCTCGTTTATGTTTAATTCTATCCCAATTCCGACGCATGTTTAAATCATATCCGGTAGCCTGATATAGCCGATCAGCTCGATTGGCAATAGCTGCGCCTCCTATTACTCCAGCTACTACCGGTGCGGCTTTGAGGGCAAATTTACTGATGCCTTGCACTTTACTAATGGCGCCGCCTAACTCGCTGGCGTTTTGTTGGGCCATTTGCATACCGGCCATCAGCATCATGGTGGCAATAACGAATCCGGCAATGAGCGTGGTGTTTAAGGCACCGGCACCACCTGCTTGCGCATCCTTCACCGCTATGTCTTGCACGGCTTCCGTAGCCGCCACGCTGCCTAAACCACCGGAATCGACCGATTTGGCGGCAATAAACATACCAAGCCATAAAAAGAACATGCACAATGGGCCAACAATCACATAGCGGGTAAACATTTCCCACCACTGGCTGGAAAACTTTTCGGTTTGCGGAAGCACGCTTGAGGCAAAGGCCAACGGAGATAACACGGTTAAAAACCAAATCATCACTAAGCGGCCAACTAACACCACCACATACACCATTTGCACAATGAACATGGTCACTAACATGCCACCGGCGGCTAGGAGTGCCACAAACCGTTCGGTAGAACCCTGTACCTCTGTACCGGTAGTGGGATCAAGCTTGCTTTCAAACTGCAAGATCTTATTCAGCTGAAAGGCTTCAACCATACCTACGGTAGCAGCATCTTCAATGGCGGCCACAAAGGTGAGCATCACCACCTGTGACGCATCCACAATAAAACCACAAATGGCTCGAGAATAATTCACTAAAATAGCGGCTAACACCATTTTCGGCAGCAATTTTTTCCAGGAATAGGCTTCAATGCGGAACAATGTCCCAAAGGCAATCACCAACAAAATGACAATAAAGAACATGTTGGCAAGATCTCGCACTACCGACCAGGCCTCAATAATAACCGGTAAATCGGTGAAATTGTTCAGCTGCGCCACATACACCAACAACTTGGTAGCCATGGTGGCCAACCAACCATACAGCACGATACCGAGGTAATACAACAACCACGACAGCAGAGTAAGTACCACATCCCTTACCTTTTCGATACCACTGTCAAACCAGCTGGCTTGAACTGGTAGGGCAACACTGAAACTAACGAACACTGCCACACTAATCAATGCCAACGATCGAACGGGTAGAATGAATAGTTTTTTCACAGCGGTTTTAATTTGACGCATCGACGCGGATAGTTAAACTGGTTTCATCATACGATTGGCAGCTGGCCATAATATCCGTAGCCCCTACAGTATAGCGATGGTCTCCAACATCGGTCCAGGTGGCATCATTATCGGTGCACTCCTCTTCTGTAGCATAGCTGCCCGTACTGCAATCACCATCATAGGCACCCGAACACCAATTCCAGTTATCGACCAACACAATCTTTGGCTTAAATTCACAGAACTGGCCAACGTCGGAACAGTCATCGGACGTATAGCAATAGCGCGCACCATCAGCTGGGCTGCAACTATAGGCGTGGGCGTAGGTATGAATGGTCGGCTCGGCTTCCCAATTTTCGGTGGTGGGTTCGGAACCATCGCCCCAGTCGATGTAAATTTTACTTAACGGTTTTTGCTGTTCGTCCACATTGGCCGTAAATTGAAACGTCACACTTTGGCCATTGCCGATTTCATAATTACCCACGTCAAGAGCGGAGTTGTCATCAATGGTTGAACTGGTGACGGATGGCAACACACCACAGTATTCTTCTTCGCTGCCTAAATCGCCAGTGCGTTCATTGTTGGTGCACTGCTCCATGTTATCAAACACATTACCGGAACCATCATCCCAATAATCGGAGATGGTATCACCGTTTTCGTCAACGGTGTTATATGGCGTAGAAACATAGTTTAACAGGTAGAACGAATCGATGTTGGCAAAGACATGCTTTAAGCGATCACGCCCTTCACCAGCCACAGCCGCCACTTGATCATCAAAATTACTGAAGGTGGTGGCTTGCTGGCTGAATTGCCCATCAGCGCTAATCACTGTATCACCAATGCCCATACAGATGCCATCACCACAGTCATCATCACTGGAACACGAATCACCGGCATTGCCAGGGCTCCCGACACAGGCCGTGGATTCGCACTCACCAATACAGGACATCGGGTGTCCACCACGAATTTGAAGCGTATCACCGGTCATAGCCACGGAGGGCTGCTGACCAAGCGTGTTCCAAGAAAAATCTGGGCTGGTCCAATCGGCAGCACTGGCGCCAATATAATCCCACTCGGTGGGATCACCGTCTTGGGTACTGACAGACCCATACGGTTCATTCGGTTCATCTTGCGGAATACTGACATCCTCACCGTAATTGATCTCGTATCCAACCGAGTTAGTACGTGCTGCCCAAGCTCGTTCATCACCAGTGGCACTGACCGATTCGGCCACCAAGGCACAGCTTTCTCGGGTTTGGACATCCACATACATCCGATCTTCAAAGGTGGTTTCTACCATGGCCCAATGGAAATCAACCGGGTTATCTTCCGTATCAATCGCCGCATAGTACTCTAACACGTAGACCGCTTGGATATAGCCTTCATCATTAAAGTCGACATACAAGCTTAAGATATTTCCACCATCGTGACGGCCATTCAACGTATCGTCATCATCCTGATCATCCGGATCTGGCCAAATTTTGTTGTTGCCAGATTCTTCAATATCGTTTTCGGTAAAGCTAATAATGTCCGCAGTTTGGTTAGTGATGTCGTCCTCATAGAATTCGCTCCAGAAACTTGAATGGTTACTCTCAATATCATACCAGACATTGCGATTTTCAATGCCTTTGGCACCAGCCAGATATTTAACGGCATGATCAACACACCCAGAATCACTCCACTCCTCCAAATCATCATCGGATATGTCACTAAAACAACGACCACCAGTTTCGTCGCAAGAAATATTACATTGGCCGTCATCAATCTGGGTACCCCAATCAAAGTTACTCCAGACAAAGGTATAGACAAGATCGAGACCATGTTGAGACGACTTGGGAAAACTTTCTTCGGTATAGGTATCCAGCTCCATATCATGGTTGTCATACAAGCCCCAGGTATAACACCCAAAGCCAACAATATCATCGCCATCACGAGCCGAGTAGCAAGTTTCATTCCCATTTTTGTCTGTTACCACATTCCCGGATTCATCATATTGAATGGCTCCCTGGGCTAGGTCAGTCAACCAAATCTTCCCCGACCCATAGCCCAAATCTTGGTCTTGCCCCCAGGCTTTATACTCAGACCGGCCACCTGCACCATCACCAGCTGAACCGGTGAAAAACTCAAGAGATTCTATTTCGCTAGCATGAATGTTCCGCATTAGTTCATTGGCTGGCAGCCGCACCACTACACCACGTTCAGCGGCTCCCCAACGTGCTTGGTTGTTGGCATCAATTGCTACAGTAATCAAAATAGCTAGGCAGGGCGGTGTAAAGCTTAAAGCGCCAGAAACGATACAAGTGGCCGCCACAGCTGTTATTAAACCATTATCTAAATAATCAGCCAAAGCATTCTGATAGGCGGTTTCATAGGGATCGGGCATATCCCAGGTAAGCAAGCGAGCCTCATACGGGTTATCATTGGTTACACTGGCCACACTGGCGCACTCACTGCTTGTCTCGCTATCGTGATAGCCGCAGGACGTATTACCAGATTCACAGGCTAACGAGGCACAGCTATAGGTGTTGGTGGTATCGGGTGTTTGACACTGGGTATCAGTTGAACAACTACGGGTAGACCGCACTTCAGCACCCGTGGCGCCATCCACATCATAGAAACAATAGCTGTCAGCCACCAGGCTGCTGTATTCCGAATCATCATAATCGGCATAATGATCATTACCAGCTCCGTCGGATGCAGTGGTTTGAATATCGATACAATCACCGGTATCTAAGATAGCGGTGTTGTTCATGATATCCGTTTCATCACTCCAGGTCCCACCAACGGAGGGATCTTCACAATCTTCTTGCGTGGTATAGGTGGTATCACTACAACTGCCGCCGCCTTGCCAAGTGGCACAATCTAGTTCGGAATCTTCAACCACACCGCACTGCCCACCACTGGTGGTAGAATCTTCTTCATAGTCATCCGTGAGATCATCGTGTTCCTCAATCCGGGAGGCACTGTTGGTATCGTCTAATTTATAAATGCCTCCCTGGAAACAAGTACCGCTGCCACAGGTGGCACCTTCAGTACAAATCGGGGCGCCGCCCCAATCGTTGGCCGCATTACCGTCACCGTTGTAATCGTTGGCACTATCTCCAGAATCGTAATCACCGGCATCACAGAAGCCCGGATGTTCTAAGCCTTTGGAGACTAAGCAATGGTAGACCGAAGATCGGCCAGAATAGCCTGAGGCTTCACGCTGTACCAACGAAGTTTCTCCTTCTAACACATCCATCGGCCACCAGGTAATACACCGGTTGATATTCAACGGATCTACTTCCAAACAATACCCCTTCCAGCCTTGGAATTGCGTACCAGTTTGTTCAACGTAACTGCATTGTGTACTATCTTCTTCTGGATAGGCCCGACAAGTGCGGCCAATGGGATTTAAATCTTGATTGACTTCCAGTACGGGCAAGAGTGACACGTTATCAATTTGGAAGGAATTGCCGTCGGAGCCTATAAATTCTAGCGCGGTGGTTACTGTCGTGAGACCCTGTTCACCGGCATCTTCATCAATAGCCAATTGTTCAGCCACGATTGGACCCAGGGTATAGGTTTCCATGTCTGTGCTGAATTGGAAGATGTCGATGTTATCGATAATGCTTTCGAATAGGTCGTCAATAATGTTTGTATCAGCCGCCCAATCTAATGATGTGGAACCTGTTGGATCATAGGAATAGGTATCACCGCCAGTGGCTTCAGTTAAGCCATCATAAAAATTTGTACATGGATCGTCATCATCAGCATCACCATCGGCACACTCATACGAACCACTGGTAATCACAAACACCGGCAAATTGGCGGCAATAGCCGCATCTTCTGCTGAACCACGACCAATATCATTACTAATTTCATCGCCCGTATCGGTCACTACTACTAAGAACTTCTGAGCATTAGCGCGATAGGTGAGAGACTCGCCATCAAATAAAGAATTATTAGCCACCTCATAAATAGCATTGGTTGGGTCAACGGTGGAACTTTCCGCCGACATTGCATTAACGGCTGCCTGGAAATCACTCACATCGCTGGTGAAATCTAAATCAATATGGTTCCCTCGATCATCTGTAGCACTCGCATCTGTACGATCGTTATCATCCATATCAACTAAAGCAAACTGGGTATCAATGCCGGCACTGGAGAGTTGTTCGGCCAAGTCTGGCACAGCCGTCACCACCGCGGTAATTTCACTTCCCATCGAACCAGAGGTATCGATGGCAAACACGATATCGGCTTCGCCAAAGCCATTCACAAAACAATCTTTTCGTTCTAGTTCGTCGCCAGCGGCATCGCCAATGCCGGAGTGGTTTAAACAAATCGACACGGTAGATGGTGTACCGCCTTCATCGACTCCAGTGAAATCTGATACGTAGCGGGCATCGAAGGATAAGGCGTAAGTGCCATCGGCCGTCACATTATCGACCAGATCATAGCTGGCTCCACCGGCAAAGGCTTCGTCGGCCGCGTCACTGCCTACTTGGAGCACGTTATTCAAGTCGATATCAGCACACGGTGCTGGACAATTTTGGTAGTCTTGGAATTGCGTCACAAAAATACTGGAATCATCACCCATCGGTTGCCAACCGGCATTGGTATACGAATAGGCTGACCCGCCTTCAAACGGCCAGTAGGTACCAAAGTTTGGACTGTTTGGACAGAACGCTAATGTGGCGTGTAACGGGTCCGAGGCTTCAAATGATGTTCCCACATTACTGCCAGATTCATCCACATAGACAAAATCGGCATAGGTCAGCTCTCCGTCTGGATCACTCTCTACTTTGGTTTTTAAGCTCGTCGAGAAACAGTGCCCTGGATCACCGGCGCCAGATGGATCGGTAGCATTATTAATACAAGGCAAGCTGGTATCAGCATTGGTACCGGCGCAGTATAACTGTTCGAAATCATTAATTTCAATCAGATCTTCGCCAGTAGACGAACCTGATAAACCAACTTCCGGCATCCAGCCATAGGGGTAATAGCCTTCGGTACTAAATGGAATGGTACACGTGCCGGTGTCACCTTCGCCATAACAGTCATCCACTGTACTGCATGACGCTGAACTATCATTGCTGCAGACACCCGCATCACAGCTAATGGCGGTATTCACACAATTGGCATCACTGCTGCAGCGCACGCCATCACTGGGGCCACCATCACAATACAACACATCATCCCAGGTTAACCCCACTTTACTATACCCAGTTAAGTTACGAATGGCACTTAACTCATCATTATCACCGTTGGCAGTACTGTAATGAATGTCGGTACTGCTGGAATACTCGTCGTACTCACCCGGTTTTTGCAGACCATCAACTAAATTACTCGAACAATTCCCATCCTCATCTAACTCATCACAGCGGTTGATTTCAGAACACTCACTAGAAACTGTCCCATCGGCATTTTCAATCAGGCTTGATGTTACACAGGAGATCCATTCACTACAGACCCGATCTTTTTTCACTTTCAGCACCGCGTTGGTATCACAGGCGTCAACCACATAGCGACAGGAATCGGAATTAGGTGACAGTAAGCAGGTGGTGCAATCCAGACCATCTTGGGCATAATTTTGCGTATCCGATGTGGTATCACGGAAGGCCACGCACCCACCATCCGAGGTAATTTCCCCTTCTTCGGTGTCTTGATTGATACACGTATTCGTGCCGTCTTGTTGTTCACGTTCAACCGTACCATCCACGGTATAATCCAGGTAGTAGTATTTATCCACTTCTTTCAAACTAACGGCATCAAAATAAATGTCATTGCTAGAATGATTGACGATGAACACAGCCGCTGTGGCTGCTAAATTTTCCGTCCAGGTTCCACCGAATGTTTCACATGGCACCCGGTTGGCAAATGTAGTATTGCTGCATATACCTTGGTCAGGGATGGGAACAGCCGTACCCAAACCAAACTGGCCTTGAAAGCGGTACCAATAACTTAATCCATCCGTTTCATCACCACCATCTTCGTAATCAACCGTGGCATGATCGGCGGCGAGATAAAGCGTAACGTCATCTACTGCCATCAGTTCGTTATCAATATCGTAAAAGTGTACACCAACGCTAAATTCGGCTGGAGTATTGCTACCATCATCAAGGTAATCTTTACTCATTTTCACCATAGCTTGCACGTTGTAGGTTTTATCGACCGCTATGGTGAGCGCATTGGTTTGTTCCACCACGCAATCCCCCGCTAATTTCAAGGCTGAGGCTCCATCATGCGCTACTAACGTTTCACCAGTGAATGAGGTAATAACTGCATCAGCCGTGGTGCAAGACGTACTGATATCAACTACGCCATCGGCATCTAAATCAATTTCGGTGAAACTTTGGTCATCTTCATCATCCACAATACCATCGCCATTCGTATCATCATTGGTCTCGGTCATGTTGTACGGAATCATCCAGTTATCTGGAAAACCATTAGGTGTACCGTCGGAGGCATATTGCACATTATCATCATCTAAGACATCGTATTCAAAACTCCAATTAGAATTTTCTTCCACAATGTTCGGACTATACGGATCCATATATTCGGAACAACCGGATTGATCATCAGGACACGCTCCAGCCCAACCAAAGTCTGTGAGCACATTGCTTAACGATACCCCATCATCTGTGTAATCAACGTACTGGTGCACGCCATCATCATATAAATCCACATCGTCATCGATCGATGAAATACAGCGCGGCCGGCCATCAATTGATTCATCCCAATCCTCCGGATAGCAGTCAGCGTCCTGGCTGCAGAGTGTTCCCACTTTTTCATCAAGTGCGGTGCCATCGGTATCGTGGTGTACGCTATTGCTGTTACACACTCCACCCAGTGGTTGAGAAGCATAATTTTCACCGTAGCCGAAGAAATCGTATTGCAGTGGACAATCTGGTTCCGATGCAGTGGTATCAAGCTTAAACCAACCAGTAAAGGTGTTGCTCGATGTTGTGTATTCCTTCAGCTCACATAATTTTTCACCAGGATCTTTGAAGTAGACTGTGCCGTCATACTCTGAAGTATATTCACGACATGATAACTGTGGTTGTTCACACAACGTTGAACTGTAGGAGTCGGGTAAATCCAGTAAATACTCCGACTCATAATCAATAATTTCACCAGTGCGATCATCGACATCCGCTAGACCAAACTCCGTGCAACCCATCACGGTTGAAGAACATTCATTATCTTCGTTATACACTAACGTCACTGGCTGATCATATTGAACAATCACATCATCTTGATCGTACTCATTATCTAAATTGTAGGCTTCTGTAAACGGATTGGCGGATTGCTGGGTGGCCAACATGGCTTCACAGCCAACTGCTGAATCTTCACATAACCGTTTAAACGATTTCAAGTAGTGATCGTTATTATCCCGATCTTCATAGAGCCGACAGCCTTCAAAATTATTACAGGCCCGAGCGGAATCTTGAATAATGTACTGGCTATTGGATTGGCTCAGTACAACAGTATCAATGTAGGCTTCACTGGTGCCCGCCGTGCCGGTGTATTGCAGTTTGAAATATTCGTCGCCATCATCTAAATTTGTACCGTTTGGCAAGATAACTGGGCCAACGGCATAAAATTGCCAGCCATCCTCGTTGTTCGGATCTAACGTAATGGTGGAGCTAGTGGTACTGGAACCATCCGTGGTGAAGTAATAATTGGAACCAGCGGTGGTTTCATAATCCAGTGATGCCAGTAACGTACCACCATCATCAGCCTTGGCCCAGAAGGTGAGTACGTATGAGTCACCATCTTCCAGCAAACCAAGCGTTTCGGTATCTTCGGTAGTAAATAATTCGTAGCTAATTTCGTCATCGGTGGCGTTGGCGGTATCATCATCATGCAACTGTAAAGAATAGCCGCTTTGTAAGACCGATTCATTACTGGTCGAAGTAGCTCCAGACCAATCTTCCGTGGAATTGTTGCTAAAATCTTCGTCGATAATGGTTTCTTCACTACCGGAATCCGTGCCTTTGTATTCGCGACAACTGACTTCTTCGGCCGAACAATCATTGCTGGCTTCCGGCAAGGCAAAGTAGACCCGGGTATCAGTGCTGTTTCGCAGTGGAGTACAGTCATCCGACGCTTCGATCACCTGTGATGCATAGCGGTAGAAAATATCGCCATCGGCCGTGACATACTGGCGGCAGTCCGCATCGGTGCCGTATTCTTCATCATCAGTAGTGGTGTCAGTATTGGCAGTGGTATCATCTGTTGTGCCATTTAAATTACCATCACCATCGATATCACCATCAGGGCCACAATCCCATTCGAGCTGTTCGGCAGCAGTGTAATCGGTACTGTCAACACAATCCGCATTGAACTCTTCACTTTGTAAATCGAGATGCGTACATGGCGCATTCGTCGTTGTATCCACTTTTAAGGTATGATCTTGTACTTGCACACCGGCGGTATCGCTGCCTTCAAAGGTATAGAACACAGCTGTCTCTTGATCATCCCGTCGGACACATTGTTTCAGCTCAGTGAAGTACTGTAAGCCTTCACCGCCTTCTTCCACTGCCGCTAAATTGGTATATTCTTCACAACCCACAGCCGATACCGAACAGCTGCCGCCCGAGCTTGGGACAATGGATAATTGAGCAATACAGGAACCAGACGAACACTCGGTATCTTCATAACAATGTGTGGTGGAATCGCCTTCACAATACCCTCCTAACCGTTTGATGGTTCCTTCATAGGCATCTGTACCGGAAACCAGCCAACCAGGTAACGGATCTGAAGTTAACGGCACCGTAGAATCTAATGGTACTTCTTGGTAGAAATCACAACCCTCATAATAATCATCGTCCTGGTCTTGTTCAGGATCACCATTACATTGATTACACGATGGATTATCGTAGTTGTAATTTCCTGAAGCATCCACACAATCATCGGAATCTGGATTGGTAATTAATCCGGGAATACCATCCTCTTCACTGGCACCCTCTTCGACATACAGTTCACAACCAACATCTTCCGGTTCACAACTCACCGTATCACCATTCAAATAGGTCAGATTGTTGATGGCATAGTTCGTATAGTTATCAGTGAACTCATCATCTTCCACTAATGAAGTAGCGCCAATATTGATGTTGCACGATGTTGATGCTGAAATGGCTACTGTAATATCTTCGTCCGTAGTGGCATCAGCGAAGGTGTAGGTGGTGGTGTAGTCGGCCCAGTCGGAAGTATATTCGTAATCAGTCCCCGCACTGTCGGCCGTAACCGCAGAAGACACATCGGTCCCGTCGCCATTGCCAATGGTGAATGACACATCGCTACAAGTGCCGGTGGTCATGCCACGATAGGCAAAGGTGAACGTCCGGTTGGCTAGACTGTGCCCAGTATCAACGGTCATTTCTAACGTGCCGACACTCGACCCAGCCTCCAGTTGAATAAAGTTGTTGCCCACATCGGGAGTCAGTAAACTATCAAAGTCACCGTCTAACACATAGGCGGTCACCGTATTCTGAATCCAGCCAATACATTGGCCTTCCGTTTCATCCGCATCTAAGCCATCACCATCACTGTTGAGATCTTCGATACAGTTAGTGTCTGTCGCACAGCCACTACCATCGTGCGTGCAGAAGGCTAAGTCATCACCATCAATGGTGGCATCTAATACACCATCACCATCGCTATCGTTAATGGTGTTACTGTCGGCATCGTAGTAGTCAAATAAGGCATTGGGAATTAAATTGGTGTCTGGTTTGATCCGAATATACTGGGTGCAACCGGCGTCATTAGAATCACAGGTTTCTACATTACGATCAAAGTAAATAGTATCACTCACTGTGGCTGGTTCTTCAGTAATCGTTCCTAAGATACACACATTCCCATCGCTACTCGTGCAGCTATAGAGTCCCGAAGAAACAGAACAGCTATCAGACAAGAGACACTCGCGATCATCGCTGTCGCTATCTGTGGCATCACCATCCGTACAGGTATTGCCTAAACTATTGGTACAGGTACCACCAGTTTCATCGGTATAACAGACATCACCACAGTTCATTAAACCAGCTGAGGCAACCGAACAGACCGGGGCACTAGAGTAAGTGGAATAGTCGCTCGTGCAAGAATCAGCTGAACTATCACCATCTTCATCGTCTAATGTGCAAGTCTGAGTGGCATCTGCGCCGCTATCATCTTCTACTGTAATATCTACTGAGCTTGATCCCAAATCTACATCACCAGAATTCGTTACCGTACAGGTACAGGTACCAGTCGCCGAGCTATAGGTAGAATTACTGGCTCCACAATTATCATCTAAGCTACAGACCGATTGACTGCCATCGGTATTGGAAACGGCACATTCCCGATAATCTATTAAACCATTACCGTCGCCATCACCAGTGGTAGAACCGGCTGGCACCTGGCAGGTTTGAGTGGACGTACAGGCGCACGCTTCGTTGGTATCAAGACTGACATCGTAACTCAGGCCATAATCAGATTCGTTGTCGGTGACATCCTCGCTACAACTAACGTAGGTTTCCGTTGGGCCAGCACAATCAAATTGACCAGCTTCATTCTGACTCTTGCAATACCACTGACAGTCTGGATCCGTTGCGCAATCATTATAATTCAACGTAGTTTTAACCAGCGATACTGGATCACCGTTATCATCAGTAAACGTTTCGCAGCTGCTATATTCTTCTTCACAGATTTCACCGTCAAACCGATAAATCCGTTCCTCTTCCGTACAATACCCATAAGCTGTGCAGACACCTTCTTGTTCTTCTTCAATACAACCACGAGCATCGGCACAATAATTCATGCGGCTCAATACCACCGATTCCTGGGTATTAGTGTTGGCATCGGTATCAAAGTTTTCTGCTTCCACAATGGTGCCACCTGGCGCTTCCCGTTCACAAAAGTTCTGGGGCGCTTTTAGTACCCAATAGGGATCAACCAACCGACAATACGGCGAGTAATCGGTGGTGTTCCCGTCTTCATCCACTAATAAGAAACTGCAGTTGCGTTCTGTGTCTGCTGTACCGCAATAGTTATAACAATCCACTAAATCTTTTAGCGTTGGCGTATCAGCTGTACTTTGAATATAGTCGGAAGCTACCTGCCAACCCACCGGAACCACTCGGTATTTTTTTAATATAGTGATTCCCGTTTCACTAATCCCCTCACTATTTTGAATCTGCTGTGTGGTGACTGAATTAATTTCACTATTCGCCACGGTGAAACTTTGGCCAATCTCCGTTTGGTAATCAATAAACTCCTGTACCGTCCAGCCATCTTGAATGGCGGTTTGTAGGGCGGCGCCAATGGCACAATTATTAGTGTCGCGTAATTCTTCTTCGCCTGGACAGGCTGTTAATTCAGACAAGACATCAAATGAACCGCTGCTGCCAAAAATGGGCTGGCGTAATTCAGAAAATACCGCTTCAGCAGCTGATCGACCAGAAATAGTGCCAGAAAATTCTCCACCAAGTAGGCCAGATAATTCACTCCCGCTGCTTAAATTGGCTAACCCTTTTTGGGCGCGTTCTAGTAATTTTGAAATTAAGGTACTCGTAAAGATATTCAAGGCTTCTACTACCGGGTTATCGGTACTTTGCAATGAATACCAGGCTACGTTTTGTTTGGTACCGGCCAAATCTTCCTGGATGACGCTCGCCGGCGTGAGAATGGTTTTCGATACCGATTCGGTAGTAGCTTTGAATCCGCCATCTTCTTGCCGTTGTTTTTCGGCATCTTCTTCAGCTTGAAGCTTGGCCGCTAAGGTCAAATCTTGCGCTTCAAGAGAAATACCCAATGGATTAGCCGTTGGCTCAAATTGCAATTGTACAAAATCGCCGAATTCAGGATCAGAATACGCACTCTGCCAGTTCTCCCCTAATTCGGTCAGGGTACAGGCCGGCCTATACACTGTGGGTTGTCCGATGTTGGTTTCAAGACCAATGGTTAGATTAATCAGGAAGTCTTCACCCGGGTTACACAACCCGGCGGCATCCATACCGGCCGCAGTGGCGAACCCTTCAATTAACCCACCAGCGGCAGCATCACCCGCTTCAGCCATGTAGTCACCAAATGATTTATCATACACCAAAGCATCTTGGCCAGTGCCACCGGATGCAATATAGACGGCCGCATCATAGGATATTTTTCCCAAAAATGCGGACAAGGCATTTTTTACGCCAATCAACGCAGCATTTTTTAAGACCTCTAAAATTTTATCAACGCCGATTTGGATAGTACCAGGTAAATCTACCGTTGTTTCAACAGGGATAGCTTGTACTGCTCGTGGAGCCGCTACCACGCCAAACACCACCGTGAACAGGCAGAGGAGGGCAATCAACTTATAACGTAATTTGCTCATAGGTCTATTTACTGCGGAGCCGTTTCCGTTAAGGCATCTTGATAAACCTGCATCAACGTGGTGTCATCAATTTGGTCTAAATCTGATTGCGTCATACCGGATTGCAACAACAATTGGCGAACGGCATCGGGAGTAAGATTCTGTAAATCGTCATACGTCTGCACCGACGTAATGCTCCCCGCTTCGGTATCCGGTAACAAGTCAGCGTAGGGATCTTCTTCTCCGGTACCGGCTTGATAGTCCGCCTGCACACTGCCATAGACAGCCAGGAGATCTGCATCACTCACTTGATTAAGCACGTCTTCTGGTACCCCAAGGGCTGCCAGTTGTTTACGCAACTCGACCGGGTCATCGGTTGGTAAATTGGCTATTTCCTCGTCCGTGACGGTGCCGGTTACCGTTGTATTGGAAGTGGTGGCGGTAGTGAAACAGGTCTGGCCCGTAGCACAGGTTGGATCGGTATTATCGGCAATTTCCTTGCTATCGATAATGCCATCGGAATCGGTATCGCTCAAAAACGCGCTGGTGCCATAGGTAAATTCTTCCTCAAAATCGTTAATCCCATCGCTATCACTATCTAACAGTTGTTTCTCGGCCAATTCTTGCAGACGCACCTGCGACTCAGTTAACACTGGCCCAGGAGTAGGATCTAAACTAAATAAAAATGGTGCGATACCGTTGACGCGTGCGTTGATGGAGAGTAAACCACCTATAATACCCACAAGTCCTATGACGATATAGCCCCAAAAAAAGCCTTTATCCACATGCAGATTATACAATGAATTTATCCAGTTTGTCAACCAGGGAACACCAGTGTTTTAACGACAACTCCTGTGCTCGAGCAGTTTTTGGCAAACCAAGCTCCTGATAGGCCTGCAGGATGGCCTCCACGGGCAGATGAGCGTTCTTTAAATTCGATGATAAGAGCTTACGTTTCTGCGCAAAACCTACTTTGACCAGCCAAAAGAACTTTTTTTCCTGGTCGGGAGCAAAAGGAACTGATTGGCGAATCCGTTCCAAGCTGACTATGGCACTTTCCACCTTAGGCTGAGGGTGGAAGGCGGTTTTACTGACTGTACGCACGATGCGTGACCGCGAAAATGCCTGAACCGATAGACCCAAAATGCTTAAATCCCCTGGTTTGGCGGTAATCCGTTGAGCCACCTCCTTTTGTAACAGTAAGGCCATGTGGCTAGGATACGGTTCTTCAGTTAAGAACCGTCTGAGTACTACACCAGTAATATCGTACGGCAAATTACTCGCAATACTATATTCTCCACTCCGTAATCCCAGCTCCACCAGATTCAATTTTAAGATATCGGCATAGATGACTTCTAA
>AMFJ01025167.1_pt1 | contig 21377 bp, 17 predicted proteins | sample 427208 | NCBI WGS metagenome assembly AMFJ01 (sample SAMN02954298, study PRJNA114691) | groundwater metagenome | biome: aquatic; feature: subsurface aquifer; material: sediment; isolation source: subsurface aquifer sediment | place: USA: Rifle, CO | collected 2008-08 | reverse complement strand
TGATTCGATTAATACGAATCCTCATTTCGTGCGTAGCTGATCTTCGGTCGGTTACCACGTCGTAGTTGTCAAACATAGCAGTGGTGTTCAGAGCTTCGCGAACCTCGTTACTCATGAATCCGCTGACACTAATGTAGATGGTAGATTTTTGTGCGGTTGGCTCCTCTGTTACTTCTCCAGCCCAGACCATCTGAGCAAGAACTGCGATAACCACCATGATTACCACGAAAATCAAGAAATTCTTGAATCTTAGCATTTCTGCACACTCCTTCATTATTTTGAAATTTTATTTCCCAAACTGCTGATAAATTGTCAAAAACAAGTTTATAATAATCTTATTTAAATCAAAGTTACGTCAATTTAAACCTGCAGCAACCTACGAGGTTGTAACAGGTTCAAGTACACGTAACTTTTAAATATTAATATAATTTAACCAGATAACATTTACCACCAAATGGGGAAATAAAATTACATCTATCTAACTTTACCCTAAAGGACAGTCCTTCAGAAGAGAGTTAGAAAAATTAGAATATTTTTAAAGATCAAATTATTTATAAATTAACTACTAACTACAAAGTTTATCATAAAAATCCCCTCTTGTCAAGCTAAGGGGGTTAAAAATTAGATAAAATATATTAGATTGTCCATTATCATATACTAGTATGTGATAATGAGTACAATAAATTTTAATTTAAATTATCTCGACATTAAGCGACTTTAACTTCTAACTTAGTAACTCTTTTCTCTAGCTTATTTAAATCAGTATAAAAGGCGCTAGTATCCTCGTTCTCCATTTTCTTCAGTTCAATAATTAATCTCTTCAATTCTTGATGTTCTATTTTATTTTCAACTTTAAGAACATTAATTTTATCTTCTAACTTTTCAAATCGAATTTCAATCAATTCATTCTCTGCCCTCACAACATTTCTAATTTTATTTAAATCTTCATTGGTTAGTGACATATTACCTCCTCCCAGTATATCAACTTTCAGAAATAATTATTTATATTTGTTTGTACTATTTACTTTATTTCACCAACTACGTCTGCATTTTACAGACATTTTTAGTTACGATAATTATTTACAAATATGCTGAAAGTTGTATTACTGGGTCCAACTTTTTATTTTAGTCTAATATTGTAAATCACCCTGCATAATTCCTTCGTCGCGTTAGCTCCTTGGGAACAATACTGGGCGTTTAGAATCATTGTCCCTGTGGCAGCTTCGCAGACCACAGGGTGAAAAAATTCGGCTTATTTATTTTCTTCATTAACAATTTTTTATGTTTTGTCTAATTAGCGTGATCAAAACATACTTGGTGAGTCATATCCCAATAAAGCCATGGGATAGATGTTTTATCATTTTGTGGTGAATCACTTGCCATTAAATGTCTAATGTTACGTTTAAATGCTTGCTGTGAACGACCAAATGCTTCCTTGGGCGTATTGCCTTTAATAAGTGTAGTAACAACTAAATTTGATGGTTCAAAAAATAGTCTAGCAGTTTTATCTTTAATAGGTTTTGACGATTTATTATTTTCATGTATAAATATAAAATCTTCTTTATATCCTATAAAGCTTTTTGTGCCATTTTTGGCTACGGATTTTCCAAGAACTTTTGCCGAACTACATGCTAAAGCGTAAACACAACTATTGTATAAAAGCGACTCATTATTACCGACGCCAACTAGAATTTCATTATTATGACCACAAATCGAATCAGCATTCCCGTGACCATTTAAATAAATTATATCTGGAAGGTTTTTATTAACTCTTCCAGCAAAATCTTTAAGATTTGCTTTTACTCCTTCGAGATCTATAACTTTTAAGTTTTTCTTTTCTGCCTCTTGAATAACTTGTTTTGACCAATGATATAAATAGTTAGTGGTTTCATCATGTTGTGGTCTAGTAATTAAAATAGTTTTATTCATCTAAGAGAGTTCCTGTTTTTAAGGTTTTTAAAAAATCCATTTGAACTTCTATTATTTTTTTACCAATTTTATTATTTTTTTTAACACTATCAATTAGTTCGCTAACTGTAAAATCACCATCTCCACCGATAGATATTTTTTTATCTGACGATATAGTTTTTAATCTTTCAATCACTAATTGTTTGATTTCTTCGGCTTGGGCATCTTTTTTTTCAAACATGTTAATCCTTTTAAATAATCTCTAAATCTTCCAATTTTGTTAAAATTTCCTCGCCTAATTTTGTGTCTTCGTCTATATATAATTTCGCTACTTTCCATGTTAGTGGTTCACTATTAATGATGATAACTATCTCATTACGCAAATTAAGTGGCAGATTACTATAAATTTTATAAAATTTTTGTTTTTTATTCATAATTATATTATATATCTTTTTCAATAAAAGGCAATTAGGGATAGGCACCATTTTTCTGTACAAATAAAAAAAACTTTTTAGGCTTTAGCTTTTTAGCTTCTTAGGATAATAATTTAATCAAGCATGTTTAAACATATTCAAAAAAATAACTTTTATATCTTATATATCCATTATCACATACTAGTATATGATAATATGTACAATAAATTTTAACCTAAGTTACCCAGGTATTAAGCGATTTCAACTTCTAGCCCATTATTATTTAATTACTCAAATTCAATTGTATCATTTTTATACCACAATCGTATCATAAATGATACAAAGATATGGAATTTTCACCAAATCTATATGCTAATATTATTTTAGTATTTTTCTATTCGTATTTTAAAGAAAATAATTTTTAACAGCAAATTCAAATTGCTCGATAAAAAGTTTCTTAAAATAACTAACATTATTTTGCTCATAAAACAAAATAACTGCCTTTTTGTATTCATCTTCACTCACACTTCGATAAGAAAGTGGGCAAATATTATTAGCCATTAAAATAGCATTAGCAGCCAATCGGCTGGTTCGCTTATTACCATCCTCAAATGGCTGAATATAGGCAATCATAATCATTAAAACAATAGCTTTAGCAAAAATATTCTTTTCCTCGTTAACCAGTTTGCAAGCTGCTTCTAATGCTTCTTTAATTTGAAAAATGTTGTCTAGCGGTCGGTATACAGTACCAATTATCCCAACTGGCGTTTTTCTGATTCCACGGCCGATATTCAAATCTTTAGTCAAAATTAAATGAATATTTTCTAACTTGCGCAGAGTAATCATTTTAAAATCTGAAACATTATTTCTAATATATTCTAAAGCATTTTTGTGATTCAAAATCATGGTAGCTTCTTCTTTTTTATGACCTTTCGCTTGCTTATTTTCTTTAATTAACGACTCTGTTTCTAGCAAAGTATAAGTGTTTCCTTCAACAGCTGATGATTTCCAACTAAATTCAATAAGCAATCTTTCAAATTCTCGTTTAAAATTGGCTTGGGGCAATCTTGCAATATTTTTTTGATATTTTGAAGCAAGTTGGTTTAGATTTTCTTCTTCATCGGCAATAAAGATATTTTTTAAAATATTAGTGAGCTTAAAATTAAAACTTTTTTTTGCTTCTCTTATGTCTGGGTTAATTTTAAAATAATCATCCGCATCTATTGGCTTAAGTAAATTATATTGATCGGATAATTGATAAATTACACTTCTACCATTACCAATACGTTTAATAAAATTATATTTTAATAATTGATTCAGGTCTCTAATAATTGTAATTTTAGAAGTTTTGAAAGATTTTTTAGATAATATCAAAAACAATTTGGGAACTGTGGCTTTTCCTTGTTTATTAATCAAATCTAATATAGCTTCCTGTCTTTTATTTAACTGGTTAAATTTTAATTTCATAATAATTGTGCCATTAATCGTATCATTTTTGTAGTCTAATTGTATCATAAATGATACAAAAATACAAGTACCTCTACCTTTTCTTCCCAATAAGCTAAGAAGCTAACACCTAAGAAGCTTATTCCCGTGTGACGCGTAGCACTTCTTCTTTAGTCGTAATTCCCCTAGCGACTTTTTGCATACCATCTTCTTCCATAGTTCGCATTCCTGACTTTTTAGCCATATCCATAAATTCACGCAGGGTAGCCTGCTGTTTAATTAATTGTTCAAATTCCACAGTTGGTACCAATAGTTCGGCAATTACCGTGCGGCCTTTGTAGCCAGAATTGTTGCATCCTTTGCATCCTTTACCTTTACAAAGTTGACAAATCATTCTGACTAAACGTTGAGCTATGATTAAATTAATCGAACCACCTAATAGAAAGGGCTTAACACCAATATCAATTAGGCGCGGGATGGCTGCTGGCGCATTATTAGTATGCAAGGTGGTTAAAACCATATGTCCAGTCATAGCGGCGTTTATAGCAATCTCAGCGGTTTCTTGATCGCGTATCTCACCCACCATAATAATGTCTGGGTCATGACGTAAGATTGATCGCAGTCCTGTAGCAAAAGTAAACTTTTTTTCCACTTCTACTTGAGTTTGTTCGATACCCTCAATACGATATTCAATAGGATCTTCTAGTGTTATAATTTTTACACCTGGTTGATTAAGTTCTTGTAAGACGGCATAAAGCGTTGTGGATTTACCACTCCCAGTAGGACCAGTGTTAAAAATTATGCCATGGGGTTTTGATATGGCTTCGTGGATAATAGTTAATTGATCCTGGTTAAAACCAAGTTTACCCAAAGTGATAAACTCTTTGCTACGATAGAGCAATCTTAAAACCACTGCTTCTCCATAATTAGTAGGCATGGTGGAAACACGAATATCAATGGGTTGTTCTCCTGCTCTGGCGTCAAAGCGGCCATCTTGTGGTACGCTTGTTACATCTATTTTTAATTTTGCTAAATATTTGATTCTTGATATCAATGCCTTATGTGAGTTAATAGGTAATTCGGCAATATCTTGCAGTACTCCATCTATACGATAGCGGATTTTTAAAAATTCATTTTCAGGTTCAAGGTGAATATCTGATGCCTCCACTGCTTGGGCACCCACAAAAATCACATCAAGCAGATGGGTAGTTGAAACACTAGTAATTTTATCTTTTAAATCAATTAAATTTTTGATTTCTTCTTTAAACTGAGTTTTTTCTTCATTAGAAACTGTAATTCCTTCAGCCGTATTGTGCGCTTCTTGAAAGGTTTTGTATAGTTGAGCTACGTAACGATAACTAGTCTCGGAGCAAACAGAAAGCATGACTTTTAATTTGGTAGCATCTTCCAAAACTTTAATAAAACTAGCGATGTTGCTATCTTTAGGATCATATGTTGCCACTCTTAGTGTATCGCCAGATTTTAAATATGCCACTAATTTAAAATTTAGGGCTTGCTCTGGTTTAATAATATAGAGTACATCGGCTAAAACTGGGTAATTAACTAAGTAAATATATGGTAAACTATAATTTTTTGCCAGTATTTGAGTTTGTTTTTCTTCTTCTTCTCTATCTATAGAATAAAGAGTTCGTTCGATATTATAAGCCATGGGCCTCCTTAGAAGTTGAATTATGAATTAAGAATTACGAAGTTTAAACTTAATCCCAAATTTTATTAATCAATTTTTCTTTTTTTGCTTTTGTCCAACCCTTTATCTGTTTTTCTCTTTTAATGGCTTCTATTTCAGAATTAAATTCTTGTTGCCAAAGTATTTTTATCGGTTTATTTTGCGCTGTAAACTTTGCGCCAGTTTTTTGTAAATGTCGACTAAACCTTGATTCCAAATTATTTGTGTGACCAACATAATATCTATTGTTATCACACAAAATAATGTAAACAAAATAACTCATAATTGAACGTCCTTCGACAAGCTCAGGACATTCGACTTAATGCTTCCTGGTCTACCGTGAATCTATTGAACGGTCGAAGACCATGAGCGTACCTGTTTTACTAGACAGGAAGTCGAATGGCGGAAGGGGTGAGATTCGAACTCACGAGTCGCACAAGGCGACTACATCTTTTCGAGAGATGCGCCTTCAACCACTCGGCCACCCTTCCTCTAAAATTCAAAACTCCGATTCTTCCCACTTCACTACCAATTTCGCTAAAGCTACGCTGGTCAAGAAAGTTTCAAGGGATAAATAATTTTTAACCCGCCTGCCATGACTGGCATGTCGGGCAGGTCAATATTCAATAAATTAATTTTTTGGGACATTTAATCATTTGAATTTGATTTTAAATTAAAAATTTGAATTTGTAAAAATTATTTCTTAATTTTCACAACTATTCTCCTATTTGGGTCTTCGCCGATACTTTCTGTCATAAGTTCTGGATATTTAGTTAGCTCAAGATGTACTGTTTTGCGCTCATAGGCAGTCATTGGTCTTAAAACTTCTGGGCTATTAGTTTTAGTAACATTTTCTGCGGCATTTTGAGCCGAACGAATTAAATTTATTTTTTGATTTGATAAATAATTGTTCACATCTATCAAAACTCTTGCTCCAATACCATCTTCTAATTGACTGTAAACTACTAGGTTGGTAATATGTTGCAAAGCTTTGAGATTTTCTCCACCTTTGCCAATAAGTAACGACGGATCTTCTGTTTTTAAATTAATAATTATGCCTGATTCATTTTCTGTTGTTTCGACTTCTACTTGGAATCCCATTAAATTAGTAATTTTTTTAACTACTTCGTGATGTTTTTTACTCATATATTTAGGCCTTTCTAATTTTAACTGTAACATTATCAATAGCTTTGTTATAAATCCACCATTGTTGCAAAATCATAAACGCAGTGGTTATTGACCAATAAATTGCTAGGGCTGCTGGTAATTTAGTACCTATCATCACCGTTATTATCGGGAAAAGATAAACCATCTGCGTGCTAAAAATATTTTGGAAGTTTGTTGCCGAATCATCATTTTTATTATTAGTATTAGGTTTTTTAACCTGTTTAGCCATCATTTGTCGGCTTTGGAAAAATTGCAAAATACCTGCTAACACTGCCAAATATATACTAGGTTGGTTCAAATCCATCCCCAAAAATATGGCATTAACATATTCTGGTCTTGGAATAAATGAATATAATAAGCTAAATCTACTCTCATCAAGCCCAACTCTAAAGACATAATATAATACGTAAAGGATTGGTAGCTGTACTAAAAGAGGTAAACAACCACTAAGCGGGTTGATTTTATTTGTTTGGTAAAACTGCATGGTAGCTTGAGCCTGACCTTGTTTGTCATCTTTGTATTTCTCTTTGATTTTTTCTAACTCAGGTTGGAGTTGTTGCATCTTTTTTTGAATGACAACAGTTTTAGCTGAAGATGGATACAGCAATAATCGAATAATTATTGTTAAAATAATAATTGCCCAACCAACACTATGGCCAGGCACCAACCATACCAAAAAAATTAGGGCATTGTATAGTGGAATATATAGTACTGTTTTGACTAAAGATTTTAACATTATTTTTTATGGTTAATAGTAGTTAATATCAGTTAATATGGGTTAATATCGGTTAAAAATAGAAAATTAATGTAACATTTATTAACTATTATTAACCATAATTAACCTTATCTTATTTAACTGGATCCCACCCTCCCTTACTCCAAGGATTACATCTAATTATTCTTTTTATACCTTTAGCGCTGCCTTTAATACTACCATACTTTTTAATTGCCTCATAGGAATATTGCGAGCAACTAGGTGTGAATCTACAAGCTCTAATTGGTATAATTTTACCAATCAAGCCATGATCGAGTGATAAGGTTAGTTGGTATAATCTAATTATTGCCAATAAAACTTGTTTCATATCATTATAATTTGTTTTTATCTCCACTAACCTTATTACACTAATGTCACTAATTAATTTGTGAAATTGGTGTATAGAAATTAATGGGGAATAATACATTATAGTCATTTAGTGTTATTAGTGAAGATAGATTAGTGGAGATTAACCCATTTTATCTAATTGATTCTTCTCACAAAGCCCAAATAATCATTCTCTAAGTCTTTATAACTCGCTTGCATAATATTATTAGAAAAATTGATAATTATATCAAGCTTACTAGGCACATTATCAATATGCTTTTGGATTATATAACGCATACGTCTTTTAACTTTATTGCGGTCTACTGCATGGGCAACATTTTTTTTACTAATTACTACACCAAATCTGTTTTGGTTGGTAGTATTTTGGTTAAATTTAATGTAAATAAAATTACCTTTAAAGGTATTGCCTTTAGCCCATACACGTTTAAAATCTCGATCTTTAGTTAACCGATTGTTTTTAGCTAACACTAATTTTTTTTCTCCCTTTTTGGCGTCTTCGCTTTAAACATTTTTGACCGCCGGCGGTTTCCATACGTTTCATAAACCCGGTGCATTTTTTACGTATAAGTTTTTTTGGTTGCCTTGTTCTTTTCATATAAACCTTTGGTTTATTCCTACTAATTACTAATAATACTATTCGTGATATTAGTGTAAAAAGATTAGTGGAGTTTAATTCATCAAACTTATTCCCATCTTATCTTTTTTAACCTAAAAAGTCAACTTTGCACACGTTGTCCACAATACTTTTCCACACTACCCTTGACAGCTTGTGGATAAGTTAACTATGATAAGATTATTAATGTGACTCGACCACTGATCTTATTCACAGATCACACAGATATTCAATCTGTGTATTATATCATTAGTAATTAGTTAGATTCGTAAATTAGTAGGGAGGAGCGAAGCGGACTATGGATAAAGAACAACTCTGGCAAACAGCATTAGGCGAATTAGAGGTAACTCTATCTAAAGCAAATTTTACCACTTGGTTTAAGAGTACTTTTGTTGTTTCTGATGAAAATAATTTAGTAATAGTAGGTGTTCCAAACTCTTTTGCGCAAGAGTGGCTTAAAAATAAATATCACAATCAAATATTTATAATATTAAAAAAATTCAGACCCCATTTAGAAGAAATTAAATATAAAATTTGTTCTACCGCCCCACCACAGGTTAATAATATAGATATAACAAACATACTTACTAATAAAGAAGTAAAGGATGATAAAAAAACTGATTCACAAAATGGGTGTTTTAATTTAAACCCAAACTATATTTTTGATACTTTTGTTGTGGGTAATTCGAATCGTTTAGCTCATGCGGCAAGCATGGCAGTTAGTGATAAACCTGGTAAAAAATACAATCCGCTTTTTATCTATGGTGGTGTAGGGCTTGGTAAAACACATTTAATCCAAGCTATTGGTAATGAGATAAAAAAACGTAACCCTAAAGCAAAAATAACTTATGCCCCTTGCGAGCATTTTGCTAATGATTTTGTAGATGCTATACAGAATAAAAGAATAGATAATTTTAAAAAGAAATATCGGAATTCTGATGTCCTACTAATTGATGATATACAATTTCTTTCTGGTAAAGAAGGTACTCAGGAAGAATTTTTTCACACCTTTAATGCCTTGCAACAAGGTAATCGCCAGGTAATATTAACATCAGATCGTGTTCCTCAGGCTATTGGTGAATTATCTGGCAGACTTTCATCACGTTTTTCCGGTGGTATGGTAGCTGATATTAAACAACCTGATTTTGAAACTCGCGCCGCCATCTTAAAGGCAAAGTCACAAGAAAAATCATTAAATCTTGGGGATAATGTAATAGAGTATATTGCTCAGAATGTTTGTTCAAATATTAGGGAATTAGAGGGGTCACTTAATAAAATTAGAACTCACTTAGAATTATATAATGCTGAACCAACTTTAGAATTAGTGACTCAAATTTTAGAACCGTTTCTTTCAACAAACCGCAATGAATATATCACTGCAAGTAAAATTTTAAAAACAATTGCTAATTTTTATGGTATAAAAATGGAAGAATTAATTGGTAAAAAAAGGAATAAAGAGTTAGTTTACCCTAGACAAATAAGCATGTATCTACTCCGTCACGAACTAAATTATTCTTACCCAAGAATCGGCAAGGAGTTAGGTGGTAAAGATCACACTACAATAATTCACGGGAGAGATAAAATAGAAAAAGAGCTCGCACGTAATGAAAATTTACAACGTGAGATGAGTGTGATCAAGGAAAAGTTGTATATTTAAAAAGTTAATAATAGTTAACACTGGTTAATATGGGTTAATATCTGTTGTTAAATTGGGAATTATAACCATTATTAACTTCTGTTAACAGTAGTTAAATAAATATTAACCTTTTACTTTATCCCCAGTATCTGTGGAAAAGTAATGGGGAAAAATAGTAGATAGTTTGTGGCTAATATTATATTCAATATAAATTAATTATTAATTAACATTCTATCAACTTATTTACCACACCCCTAACCATATTTTTAAACACTTTACCCACAGCAAAATAACCTAATAATCCCCCAATCCACAGTGTTTATTAATATAATTATTAACTAATTAATTTAAATAAATAATAATATATAATGTGGAAAACATTTAAAAACAACAAACAAAAATTAATGAAAGGATATTTATGAAATTATCATGCAATCAAGAAAAATTAAATAAATCATTAAATATTGTTAATAAAATTATTGGAGTCAGAGGTACACTACCAATACTTAATAATATATTGTTGGCAACCGATAAAGGTAGATTAAAATTAGCATCTACTGATTTGGAAATTGGAATAACTACTTGGGTTGGGGCAAAGATTGAAATAGAGGGTTCGATCACGTTGCCAGCTAAGGTTTTAACTGATTTTGTGGGTACTAATGATGATGAAAAAATTGATTTAGAATTAAAAGAAACAACACTAGAAATTAAAAGCAATAAATATAACGCCCACATCAAAGGTATAGAATCATCTGAATTTCCATTAATACCAGAAATAAAAACAGATAAGTTATTAAGTTTACCAGTTAAACTATTGCAAGAGGCTATTAGAAAAATTCTGTTTTCTGTTGCTACAGATGAAACCAGGCCAGTATTAACAGGTGTTTATTTTGTTGTGGATAAAAATACTCTTAAATTAGCTACTACAGATAGTTATAGATTAGCTGAGGCCACAATTAAATTAGAACAATCTGCAACCAAAAGTGCTAGTATTATTATTCCCAGTAGAACAATGTCAGAATTAGGTAGAATCCTTTCGGCAGTTAATAGTAATGTAGATGTTTATTTAGAAGAGAATCAAATACTTTTTATGCTTGGGGACACCCAAATTATTTCTAGACTAATTGAGGGTAATTTCCCAGACTACACCCAAATTATCCCCAAAGATCATTCTAGTCAGTTTGAGGTAGTAACAAATGAATTAGCCAAAGTGGTAAAAATGGCAAGTTTCTTTGCTCGAGAATCAGCTAATAATATTAAGCTTAATTTTACTGATAATGAACTATTGGTTTCGGCAGTTTCTCCACAACTTGGGGATAATGTTTCTAAAATTCCAATTAAGAGTGAAGGGGAAAATTTAGATATTGCTTTTAATGCTAAGTTTGTACTAGATATACTAGGCATTATAGATGAGGAAAGTGTGATAGTTGAAGCTAATGGTAAGCTCCAACCCACTATAATTAAACCTCTAAAAGATAAAAAATTCCTTTATGTAGTTATGCCACTAAGAGTGGATGAGTGACCAATTGGTTAATAGTAGTTAATAATTTTTAATAAAGGTTACTATTGGTTATGTAACTGTTATTAACTTCTGTTAACTAATATTAACCATTATTAACTTATATTCAACTTATGCAATTAAATAGTCTTTCTCTAACAAATTTTCGCAATTATGATGATTTTGCCTTAGATTTTGAGCCACTTACAGTGCTGGTTGGACCAAATGGAGTAGGTAAAACTAATCTTTTGGAAGCGGTATATCAAATTGCCGTTTTTTCGTCTTACAGGGCAAGATCTAGTAAAGATTCAATACGCTGGGGGCAAGAGTTTAGTAGAATTGTAGGTCAAACTAATAATACATCAGTTGAACTTTTTATCGATCAAAAATTAAATAAAAGCATCAAAATTAATGGGGTAGAAAAAAAAACTATTGATGCACTGGGTCAATTAGTGGTGGTACTTTTTTCACCAGAAAGTTTGGATATTGTAAGTGGCGCGCCGCAAGAAAGACGCAGATTTATGAATTTGTTATTGGGTCAAACTGATAAAGAATATGCTAGATCTTTAATTAGTCTTAATCATATATTAGCTAATCGCAATCGCTTACTCTACAGAATAAAAACCAATTTAGCCAAGACAGACGAGCTAGATTTTTGGGATCAGGAATTAATAAAATTAAATAAGATAATCACCGAGCAAAGACAAATTTTGATAGATTTAATCAATCAGAATTTAACAAATTATTACCAATTAATCAGTGGGTCTGATGATAAACTGATTGCCAAGTACAAAAAAAGAGCCGATGGCAAAATACTGGATCAACTACTAATTGCCAATAGGGATCAAGAGATTAATCAAACAACTACACTTTATGGTCCTCATCGCGATGAATTAATCTTTTATCTTAATGATTATTTGATAGGTGCTGGTTGGTCACGGGGTGAGTTAAGAAGCGCAGTACTAGCGCTTAAGATGAGTGAGTTAGGTTATTTGGAAAAAGTCCACCAAGGCGAAATTACACTACTTCTAGACGATGTATTTTCTGAACTTGATAAAGAAAGGCGCAGCCATTTGTTAGAATTAGTGTCCAAGCATCAGACAATTATTACGACTACAGATAAAGAACATCTAGGTAAAGATATTATTAAGAAGGCGAAGATAGTGGAGTTAGGAAAATAAATTTTTAGACATTTGAATTTAAAATAATTGATTAAAAATTATTTATCCCTCGGAACTTTCTTGACCAGTGTAGCTTTAGCGAAGTTGGTAGTGAAGTGGGAAAAATTTGAGTTTTGAGTTTACTTAGGAACACATGTTCAATAAAATCGATAAGGTATTAAAAAAACAACTCAATAAAGTTAGTTTGGGTGAGGTAGCGCAAGCTGCTTATGTTTGTCATATAGCAAATAGTGTTGCGAGCGGTAGATTTAAAGCATTAAGTTTTAGAGATGGTACTTTAGAGGTTGGGGTAATTAATAATATAGAGGCCATGAAGATTCAGGCCAATAAAATGCAAATTATTGAGGAGATAAATAATAAGTTAAAAAGTAAAAAAGTTGAAAAATTAAGGTTTAAAATATATTAAGCTTCAAAGGCCGGTGTATCTGGCGCTGTTTTTACTTCTTTGCCACTTTTATCTGGGGCTACAACGCCACTTTCAGTACCAGTCTTTGTATCGATTTGTGATTGAGTGGTTGTGCCACCACCTCCAGGTGCCTCGGTATGTAGGGCATCAACAATTAAATATGTTAATACTAAAAGTAATAAGCCGACAACGGCGCCAACAATTTTTTCTTTGGCGCCATTCATTTTTTCTACATCTCCACCAGAGGCAGTGTAATCAATGGCGGCAAAGGCGATCATAAAGACTGCTAATGCCCCACCTAAACCAATAGCCCAGATATAGAATGTACTAAGCCAGGCATCTAAATCTCCACCAGAGGCAGCAGCCGAAGAAGCATCAGCTGCAAAAGCTATTGGGCTAGCATATAGACTAAAAAACTGAAAAACTGAAAAACTAAAAAATACAGAAATGGATAGAGTTTTCAATAGTTTTTTAATTCTTTTGTTTTTTAGTTCTTTAGTTACTTTGTTCATTTGTTTTTACCCATACTTATATTATAACTCATATTAACCATTATTAACTAGTATTAACATTTATTAACCTTCTACCCTACCACGTCAGATGTAGCCAATAAAGGGCAACTGGGGATTGCCAAAAGCCACTTCTAACATTGTACCCTTCACTTTTTAGATTCTCCTTCATAGTATATCCTTGGACTATTACATCAGTTTCATTGGCATTAGCATCAACATAATGTCTACCATAAAGCAAATCTAGTGATGCCATAAATTTATTAAGTATTTCTCCTCCTAAACCTTCGTACATTGTGGGATCTTCTTTGTTATTAGTTGATTTTACTGTATCGTCTGTAACTGCAACTTTAGTATCTACCCACTGAGGTATAATTACTTGGCCCGGGCGCATTTCTTTATTGTCAAAATGAGTTGCTAGATCAACAAAATTCCAAACGAGTTGTGTTGCCTTCATATATACTGCGGAAGGTAATTTTTTTTGTACCACAGATTGCCAACCACTTGGAGTTGATTTGAATTCATAAGGAGGTCTGCCGGGTAAATTTTCGCCAACGCGATCAGGTTGCTTGGGTACTTCCTCGGAAAAACCCTTTTCAACTTTGTCACCTGGCATAATTTGTGTGCTACTAGAATAATCTGTTGAATCATTAGTAATTACATTGCTATCTATTGTAGTTGTATTTGGCCAATAATAAATGCCTTTGTAGATCTCATCTGGTTTAAATTGTGGGTAATCGTCTTGGAGCCATGGGTAGTAATCCATAGCACAGTAAACTTCTTTAATAATCTTACCACCACTGCCTCCTAAGCCTAAAAAGCTAAGTCCAGGAATAGAAATATGGAGAAAATCATGCATAAGCGTGCCAATCAATGTTATTGGATTTGCTCCACCGATGGCTATTTTAAGAATTGAATCAACAAGTTCTGGAGGTAGGCCTGTAACTTGGGCAATCATACTAGCTGCATAAGCTGTGGCCATACTAATTGCTGCATTTTTTAGCATATTGCCTATTTTTTTAAAATTAAAGAAATCTTTTGTAGCAGTTTTATCGCCATTAATTATACTTTTAGCATCTGCAAGACCTTCTTTAGATGCTACGGCACTGCTATGTAATGCTTCATGTAAAGCACCTGTAGTACCCACAGCAGTTTTTGTTAAACCATCCATCGCTGAGGTTAAAGCTTTATCCAACTGAGCGCCAATTATGGCTCCAGCTGCAGCTTGTACGTTGCCACTAGCTAGAGCTCCTAATATTTGTGCTCCCCCACCTGGAGCGATATTCATACCTTTAAACATTACATCGATTTTATCACCAAAAGCTGTGGTGATTATACTAGTTATATTACTGGCATTAAAGCTACCGCCGCTACCTAGTATATTCAAAACCTGTTGAGCAATTTGTTTGTTTTGGACACCTTGTATTTTATTAAGAATAATATCACCGGCTAAGTTAATAGCTTGACTTTGACTGATATTGCCACTTACGGCGGCGGTAATTAAATTGTTAAACGATCCAGATGAAATGCCAGCTTTTGTTAAACTTTCTTTAAAACTTTCATTTTTGTTAATAATACTTAAACCAGTACTTACAATCACTTGTGTTGGAGAACCGCCATTTAAAATAGTAAAGGCCCCTTCAACTATAGTTATATTTTGTTCACCAGCTTTAATCTTATTAGGATCTGTCTCTTTTTCTAAACCTTTTCTTATATTATTAATGGTTACATCCTTAATAATTGATACAGCTTGACCTTGATCAACTTTGCCAGATAGGGCAGAATTAATAAATGTACCTACTGCGCTGCTAGGTATGCCAGCTTTTGCTAAACTTTCTTGAAATTTGGTATCTTTTGATAAGTAATTTGTCACAGCGCTAGCAATACTGGCTTGACTCATATCTGAGCTTAACAGATCAAAAACTGCCGAAACTGATTCTAAACTTTTAGCAGTTACATCTTTGTCTTTTTTTAGATTATTTAAAACTATATCTTTAGCCAGGCTAATAGCCTGGCTTTTACCCAAATTTCCGTTTAAGCCGGCACTAATTAAGTTTTGAATATTATCTAAACTTAGACCAGATTTAGCCAAACTTTCTTTAAACTTTTCGTCCTGGGATAAAAAGCTCATAGCTGCACTAACCCCGCGTGCTGGTGTGATGTCACCGCTTAGTAAATCCAATACTCCAGAGACTGCGGCAATATTTTTAGCATCAGCACCATTATTGACCATATTATTAAGAACAATTTGTTTGCCAATATTAATGGCTGTATTTTTGTCTAAATTACCACTAGCTATTGAACCAACTAGACCCCTAAATGATTCTTGGGTAATGCCTGCATTTTTTAGGGAATTTTTAAAATTCTCGTTAGAAAATATGATATCCATACTGGCGCTAGTGATGCTAGCAGCGCTCATATTACCTGATAATACGTTAGATAGAGCATTTAAAGCCGTAGTCTCGGCTTCGGTAGGGTTTTTGATACTGTTTTTAATCCATTCGGCTGAAACGCTAAGAAGTGTGCTTTGGTCTCCTGAGAGCATTGCTCTAGCAAAGCCATTGGGGATATTGGAGTCAACTTTATTTTTTAGGATATTATCAATATAGGCGTAGTTAACATTTTGCCCATTACTCTTTAATAGCTCTGTTAACCCCATTTTGTTTAATTCACCATAAACTGTACTAAGTTTATCGCCAATATCTCCGAATTGATTGGATACCCATTCATTTATTTGTGATAGATCCGGGAGTTTTAGCCCAGAGAAAATACGAACCTGGTCCAAACCTATTCCCTCTCCTTTTAACAAGTTTGATAAGTTGATTGAGCCAATTTCTTTAACAGCTTTAGACAAATCGCCACTGATCAGTGATTTAGGGATAAATTCACCTATAGTTCCAGCTAAACCTTGGATATCTTTGGTTAGTCCAATAGACTGCATACCTTTTTTAAATAAATCTTTAAATTTACCAAGAATATCGTTAGCTTGAGGTATGCCAGTAACTTTGCTAAGATCCATTAGATTAAAGATTGAGTTAAAACCGGTATCGATTGTCTGAGAAATAAAATTACCAGAGCTAATACTGGATAATAAGTTTCTGACAGTACTAATGTTTGAGTCAACAATATTGGCGTAAGAAAATACTTCATCAGGGATTTGCGAGGCAAGAGAACCATTAGTGAGCAAGTCTATAAAGGAAACGCCTAGCCCGTCTGAAATAGGCTGATTGGCAATTTTTTTGGTTAAGGTGATCCAATCACCATTAAAGATTTGGGCGATTTCTTGCGAACTAAGCTTTTGATCATTAGGTAGGCTTAAAGAGATGTTTAGAACTTCGGCAAGATTAGTAAAGTTTTCTTTACCAAAGCCATCAATTAGCGCACTGATTGGGTTATTATTACTATTTATAATCCCGTTTAATTCTTCTTCTGCTTCGCTATACTCCTTATCCATATCCATACCGTATAAGAGTCCGCCGCTTGCAGCTTTGGTAACCAATTGATTAATATTAATTTGCCCAATATCTTGGCTAAAAAAGTTTGTTAAATTATCGCGGGTAAGGCCGTAATTAGTTGAAATATTAAGTTTTGTAGCGTCAGGTAACCAACTATCAAGTGTAGCACCTTTATTAATCTCATAAATTTTTTGATATATTTGTTTTGCTTCGGTGGTGGTATTTAGATTATTTTGTATTAGGATTTGGCCAATATTTTTGAGGCTGGCTGCTACCTTTTTTTGTGGCGGGTTGCTCGCGGCATCTTTTATATTATCAACAGTACTAACATCTAGCTCCTTTAAGGCATTATCTAAATGGAGATTAATATCATCTTGAATATTCTTATCATTAAGCTGGTTAACAATTTCTTTAATCTCATTAATTATGCTTGCGGTGAATTGGACCCTTTGATCAAACAAATTTTCACTATTAGATATTACATTAGTTAATTGATTGGTATCGGTGCTAGAGTTTAAAGACTGGACCATTATTTCCATACCATAATATGGATAAATCTCATTACCGCGGTTTTTAATAAATATTTTATATAAATCATACCAGTCATGCAGGCCTATTCTTTCGGCAACTTCTTGGGCATCAAAGGCATAAATTTCGGCAGAAATTTGGTCACTATATTTAACATTCATTTTGGGGATACTGCCAGCGAGTAAAAATTGGTAAATGTCTAGTTGTTCTTCTACAATGCTAGATAAACCTTTAGCGACTCTAATTGAACCAATATTTTTATAAACTTCCTGGAGGTTTTCACCTTTTAAAAATTTACGTGTTAAAGAATTTTGCTCTTGTTTATCTGAGAGTAATTTTTCATAAGTATAGGTGTAGGAATTTGGGTCAAGAGGGTTGTAACTTAATGGAATTTCGGATATTTCGCGAGTTATCTGATTATAGGTTATTATTACATTTTTTGCCGAATCGATCTCTGGCTTTTTATAATTTAACAGATTCAGCATTTCATCACGCGAATCAAGAGTGGCGACTGTGTTATTATGAATGTCCTTAACTGTATATTGCTCATAAATACGAATGTTTTGGTCTAATGTTTTTTCGCCAACAAGACGTTTAAGCTCGGCAAAATTGTTTAGATTATTGCTATAGACATTAACATCAATTTGTAGGGCGCTAGCGACTATTGAGGCATTGCGAGAGGCAAATATTTGATCAAACTTATCTGCGCCAATTTTATTTTTTACTTCATCAAGTGTGTTGCCAGCTAAATTCCCTTGATCAAGATAAAGACTCTTTTCCATAAACCCTTGGCCAATACTTTTGACAAGTTGATCATAATTTGTAACATTAGATTTTAATGCACCAGGAGTTAAGCCTAAGATATCCTCCATTACTCTTTGACCGACCGTTGTCAAAACCTCTTGATCGCCAGCTAGAAATGATTTATTGGGGATACCTATAGCCTTTTCTAATGATCTGGCGCCTATGTTGCTTGCCCATTCATATCCATCTTCTCCCTCAAAAGTTTGCGCCTCAAATTGACCATTAAAAACATCATTGGCTAAGATTTGTTGGCCAGATTGCTTAACAAATTCTTTAAAGTTTTTTGGGAAGTAATCAACCAGATTATTATACCCCATCTCTTGCAGTAAAATATTTTGGCCGATAATAGGTGCAAAACTAGTGGGGTTATTAGGTAATTTATCAGCAGTTTGCGCAATTAATTCTTCTGGCTTGTTGATCATCTCAACAGTGCTGGCGATAAATTTATAGACATCTTCCTTAGGTTTTTGGAATAGTTCAGTTAGTGATGGACTACCAGCAATACCTGTAGCAGCATTATTACCAGTCATTTGCTCACTGTTGTCTGGATCTTTGTTAAGAATCTTTTTAAATTCAATATCAGTTGGTTTAAAAGCTTGGGGTCTGGTTTGATTTGTTGTTTCGTCATAGCCTCGTGAGTTCTTTTTATCACACCTACCATTATCATCACCATTATGGCCATTGTTAGGATCATTTTCATCATCACAAGTTACTAGAGTACATTTAATTTGGCCATTAGCATCCCAATCAACTGCTTGAGTAATATCAGTACTGTGTGGTGAGCTAGTCCTTTCTGATTCTGGCTTGTCCAGAGCGCTTTCGTCAGTTTGTTTACAATGTTCCTTATTGCAAAGGTGGCCTTTATTAACCCGATTAAGACTAACTGGCCAATTATCATAGCCACCCAAAATTTTTGGATCAGTAATAGTATAAAGTGTATCAATAATTTTTTTATCAGGTATAGGGACTTTAGAAAATTCTTTAGGAATATACCAATGATTTTTGGCATGCCTCATGGCAGAATCTCTATCGGCTTGGAGAACTTCTTTAATGGTATCCCATTTTTTAATATTAGCTTTATCACTACCAACTACTTGGATTTTTACCCGACCATCATACCCTGCTCTAACCAAATCTTTAGTATATTCTTCAAGAGCCGATAGTAAACCATCACTTTTAAAATAATCAAAATTAGTATAAAAAGATTTGCCAGCGCCACCAATAATCTTTGTATCTGCTGTTATTGTAGCTTCATCCCCATCACCACCAATAACTTGATAACCATCTGATGAGGCAGCTATAACTTTTTTGGGAACGCTTAAGATGCCTGTCCAATAGGATAGCACCATGCTGGCGATGATTGTAATGTTGATAAATTTTGTGATGATTTTATTCATAAAATTTAAAGTTAATAACAGTTAATTTAAGTTAAGGCACGTTAATGAAAGTTAAAGTAATTGTAAGCATCCGTAACCATTATTAACTTATGTTAACCTTCATTAACCTAGTTTATAAGTCTAAAAAGGTAAATGAAACGCTCCAATGATCACTGATTCCTGAGCCGGGGTTTGCGAGTGGCACAGTATCCCCTAACAAATTTGTAGTTGTTTGATTATTTAAGTCAGAATCATTAAAGTAAACTAATCCAACTCCAGTTTTGTAGAGTAAATTGGCAAACCATTTGGCAAGGTTTTGATCATAATCAACACCAAAAAGATCTTTAGAATTACGCGCAATCCCCGGGCCGCTATAAATTACAGTTCGTCCATCTAGATGACCACGGTTAGAGCTAAAATCAACCATCGAAGACCCATCAGCAAATGACGCTTCCCCCACCCATAACTTTTTACCTGTTTGGGCCTTAAATTGAGTTGCCACATAAATGGTGGCGCAATATGGCATTGCTTCTAAAAAGAATGGTTCTTTACTGCTATTGTGGGACGAACTGACAAATTTTTCATATAACCCACTATTTTCTAGATGATAAAAACCAAGTTCGTTAGGCTCTTGGCTACTTACTGCGTCGCAACGGTTAAATTCCTTTTTTAATTTAGCCATTAAATCATTAAGTTCTAAGAAGGTAGAGTTAATATTATTTTGTAATTCATTACGCCCTTTAAATTCATCTTCGCTTAAACCTTCTTCTGGTTTAATATTCAATTCTTTGGCTTGGATTTGGGCTACATAATCTCTGAGTTTTTGTAATTTTTTAAGATATTGATCTAGTAAAGATGTAAGATTAGCTTTTTGGTTAGCGCCTCTAATTTGCTCATTTTCTTTACCTAATAAATCCTGCATGGCTTTAATAATCTCGTCTTGGCGGGCAATTACATCTTGAGTGAATTTCGCTAATTCCTGTGTAGTTCCAAAAGTTCTAACATTAATTAAGTCTGTTTTGGTATCTAAGATATTTATGGGTTCTTTAAGCGTACCACCTCCGGCATCACGATCTAATTGTGAACAACTAGCTAGACTTGCTAGTATAAAAACTATTCCAAGAATTAAAACAACAGGTATATGCCAATATTTTTTGATCCAAGGAATAGCTTTCAAGACAATTGCCGCAGCTCTACCGTATGGGCCAGCTAGAGCTAATTTATTTACGGCTGCGTCGTATAATTCCTTTTTTACAGCTTCTTTTTTATCTTCTGGACTACCAGAGGCAAGTTGTGCAGCCTTATTAGTATCTGATATCCCACCAGGTTTCCCCCCGCCTTCCCCCGGAGTCTTTGGCGTGTCTTTACCAGCCTTATCTGCACCTTCACTAGGTTTTTTACCACCATCTTTTTTTTGACTTGGGCTTTGAGATTTTCCGGTTTCCCCCTGATCATATTGAGGTTCTTCTTCAGATGCCCCATCAGATAAAGGAGGCATTGTTTGACCTGGTGGTTGGGTAATCCCACCCATATCTAAACTATGCCGTGGTTTTGTTGGTAATAACGGTTTATTTGGATTACTATATTGAGGTTTGCGAACTAACCTTTTTTTTGTGAGATCATCTGCCAAATCCCCTCCGCTCCTAGA
>AMFJ01010987.1_pt1 | contig 21449 bp, 18 predicted proteins | sample 427208 | NCBI WGS metagenome assembly AMFJ01 (sample SAMN02954298, study PRJNA114691) | groundwater metagenome | biome: aquatic; feature: subsurface aquifer; material: sediment; isolation source: subsurface aquifer sediment | place: USA: Rifle, CO | collected 2008-08 | reverse complement strand
GAAAAACCCCTCCAATGCCTTTGCGCTGGATGAAAATGTTCACGCGAAATCGAGCAATGCCTTCCGCATCAATCGAAAAATCCAAGTCCGAGCTTTCTTTCAATCGCTCTTTTAATGAGTCGGTCATTACTTCCAATAGGTAGCTTTCGGCTGTTTTTTTGTCACAAATTTCGTGTGATTCAATAGGCACGATTTCCCCATGGATTCTTAGTGCGGGTTTGGCTCCGGTCGTGATGAAAAGATCCGATGCCTTGTATTGAATTGCGGTTCGCAGTAGTTTTTGAATGCTTTCCATGGGAGTGGGATACTTTATTTGCTTACGCGTCCTAAACACGGGGAACATGTTCTTTTTCCGGTTCTTCATCTGTATTTTCCTCCTCTTTCGGTGCGAATTTTTCAAGGTATTCTGCTTCCGTTAAGGTGGGGTGAAGAATGGTCACATACGGCTGCTCAATATCGTTGTAGTCCGTAAATTCCAAGGCATTTCCTCCCGTTGACCATGCTTCTTTTTTCCCATTGTCGTTTTCAAAGGTGGCACTCAAGATATAAATTTGATTTTCCCCCATGTCATTATCGTAAACGGCATACACATACGCTTCTTCTTCGAGAGGAGGAAGGGGCATGGCTTCGAGTAGATTATTTTCCACCAAAGCTTGATTCACCTCTTCGGTCGCCGGATACACTTTAAAAAGTTGATAATAACTGATCAATGCTTTTTCAATGGATTTCAAATCTTTTAGTCTTTTGCTGTTGCGAGATTCCGCATCTTGTAAGACTTCTTCTTCATTTTCTTCGGCCCCTGTTTCTTCTATTTCGGTCTCATCCTCTATTGAGGGGGCGGTTATAATCGGATCTTCCTCATTGTCGGGTGTAATTTCTTCGTCTTCCTTGGAGGAACCCGAAATTTCCGTGTTTGTAAAAAGAGTTTTATATCCGTAAATTCCTCCCATTCCCAGTATAAAAATACCCAGCAAGACACTCAGTTGGATCATGAGTGAGCGCTTGGGGTGGGTTTCGGGGACCACTTCGTGTTCAAACGAGGGGTTGAAAGGGGGTATTGCTGCTGAGGCATTGGGTGTATTCCATTCGGCCGAGGGAGGTTGGAACGCAAATTCGCCGGACGGAGGCGTTGTCCCATTCCCATTGTTGTTTTGTGCCGCTGGACTTTGTGGGATTTCACTTGAAATGGGGGGCGTCTCCGGAAGGGGAGCGTTTTGAGCGGGTGGATTCATCGCGGTGCCTGCCGTAGGGGGCATCTGCTCGGGCGATCCGGTTGGATTGGTTTCATTTCCTGTTGCTCCTTTTGTTTTTGCAAGTAAATCCTGCGCGATACTATTGTTTGGTGCAATTTTTAAGATTTCTTCACAACCTTGTTTTACTTTTTCAAAATCGCCACTGACAAACCAGTTTTGAATTTGTTTCAAAGCATTTTCAAGCGGACTCGCATTTGGGTTGGGGGGGGGTGTCGTTTCGTCCATAACAATAATTATTCAACAAGTTTCGGGAGTACGTTTTCAATCGCGCCCCAGTCACTTTCCGATTCTGAGGGAACAACCAAGGTCACCTCGTCTCCAATATCGGCTTTGAAATAGGTGACAGAAGCGAGTAGGACATTGTAGGATTTTCCTTCCGCTAATATTTTATATTGACCGTCTTCGAAGGCGACATGTCCCATGAGACGCTTTCGTTCAATGGGCCCAATTTGTTTATAAATGAAGGCGCCATTGGGAGCCACCGTTAATTTGAGCTGATCTCCCGGGATCAGTTTGGATTTGCTCGCGTAGTTGGAAGGGACAGGATACACTTTCCCGTTTGGGCCGATCATATTTTGACCATCAAAAATCCCCTCGATGATTTGTTGCCCACTTTCCATTTTGGCGTCTAGTTGGGAAGCTAGGTTGTGCAGTCGATGGGAGTTTTGTTCCGAATCTTCGCCCAGTAGCTCACTCAGGATGATTTTAGCCGATTTCAAACTCAGTTCTGCATTTTCAACCAATTCTCGCAGCCGACTAATTTTAGAGTGTTCAGAAGACATATCGTTTATATTTATTTTACTTTTTTAATTATAACGCAGTTTTCGATTTTTTTCAATCCGTCTTTCCCTCTTCTTCATTTACTCCGTCCTTTTAAAAATGATTTTTTCTCCATTGATTCCGGAAATTCTCAAATCAATATAGTCCAGATTTTCTTCGTATATATTTAGTTTTGGTAGCGCCTGTTTGAGCTTGTTTAGCTGATAATCCAGGTCGCTCGTCATGTCCAACCAGATATAAAACTTTCGCTGCGTCCAGAGATGGAATTCTCGTTCCACATTGAAATACACTCCGTGAATGATTTTCATCCCAAATTTTTCCTCAAAACTTTGAATGGCCTCCAGCGCAAAAGCAAGTCGTTCTTGGGACATGATGGTGCTTCCCATCCGTACGCTTCCTTCACGCTCAATTTGAATCACGGGAAGCGCTTTTTGGTTTTTCCCTTCGACCACCATGCCCACGGTATTGAGTAAATACTCTTTTTCTTTCCCATCCTCTTTGTTTTTGACGATGAGATTGGCAATGGGGGGATAGGTTTCCAGGATAACCATCAGGGTGTCTGGGATTTTTTTTCGTATTTTTAGCGTTTCATATTGTGGAAGTTCTTTTTTGAGTATGGGAATGAGCTCATTGGTGTTGAGGAGAATGAGGTTGCTGTTTTTGAAGTCTTTTAAAAGACTTTCAATGGGGTGTCCTTGGGTTATTTTGCCTCCTTCGACAACTTGAATCGATTGTATTAAAAAGCTATCCGAAATAAAAAGGATATTGACGAGCCATAAGAGGACCGCACCGGCACTGATTAAGATCGAGAATCGTTTGAGTTTTCCAATCCAGCCTCGTTCTCCCCGGGTACGAAGCGGCATTTTTTTTACTTTTTCGATTAATGTTTTTCCGGATCGACGCTTTAAAATGGACCGCTTAACCAACGGTTTTGTGCGTCTAAAGCCTGTTGCGGAGGGTTTCTTTCGGCGAAAAATCATTGGCTAGGCGACTATTAGGGCCCTACATGTCTGACCCGGTGCGAGTGTGGGAGGGTTAAACCGTGGCAGTAAGAACTGGTGCGGCGGCTTCTCGTCGTGCCCGTGCTTTGGCTTTGTTGCGACGTTTGTAGGCTTTACTCTTGGGTCGTCGTTCATTGACCCCGTTCATGCCATGTCGTTTTGAAGAACTTCGATTCGTCATACGTTGAGGTGATGATATGTGGCCACCACTATAGCGGAGCGTAAAAGTGAGGTCAAGGTTACGCAGAGAGAATAAAAACGAGGCCCGGAGAGATCTCAGGAGTACCCGATGGTGCATCCTATAAAACCTTTCAAAACGTACGCTGGAGGCTTAAAGGAGGCTCAAAAAATTTTTCAAGATCTTTTTTCCTTCGTGTGTACCGATGCTTTCCGGATGAAATTGAATGCCTTCGATCGGATAAGTTTTGTGTCGGACCCCCATGATCAACTCGTCTTCGGTAACGGCGCTTATTTCCAAGCAGTCCGGTAGGGTTGTTCTATCGGCGAGCAGTGAGTGATAACGCATCGCGGTGAACGGATTTGCAATTCCGGTGAAAATTGTTTTTCCATCATGTTGAATAGCGCTGGTTTTCCCATGGCGCACTTCCGGTGCCGGTATGATTTTTCCGCCAAAAGCGTAAACAATCCCTTGATGTCCCAAGCATACTCCAAGTAGGGGAATATGTTTTCCCAGCGTAAGGATGACCTCTTGGCATATTCCAAAATCAGAATCTTTTTCCGGTGTTCCTGGGCCAGGGGACAGCACGATATGGGTTGGGCTCAGCTTTTCTACTGCTTCCCGATTCACTTCATCATTTTTTTTGACTATCGGGTTCCCGCCAAGTTCTCCTATATACTGGTAAAGATTGTAGGTGAAGGAATCATAGTTATCGATGAGAAGGGTTTTCATTGCGTTGAATCATCGGGTGAAACCTGATTTTTTAGAGTGGCGGCCCTTTTTTTGAGTTTTTCTTCACACGTTTCTATCGACATAAAGAATCCCGGGCTTAAGATGAGCGGCAAGTGATTCATTTTTAATTTTAGCCTTACTTTTATTGTTCCGTCCGGTTGTTCAACAAGTGCCGTGTTTTTCCAATCGATTTCTTCTGCAAAAGTTCCGAGTTCATTTTCTACATTGATGTTTCCCTGTAAGTATTTTACCAGATTTTCGATGTCGATTTCGATTTCTTTTTCAGGAAGATGGATTCGAATGTGGTCTATTTTTTCGGGATCCACTTCTCCCCACCGTTTAAGATGGCTGGAACGCTTGAGGCGTATTTTGAATGCCTCTTGCATGAGGCCCAATAACTGTTGGTTTTTTTCGCTAGGTTTTTCTGTTTTTGCATCGATGGTCCTTTTTTCTTTCATTTCTGAAGGGGGAGTGTTTTTTATAATCAGATGAGGCCTCCGAAGGAAAGGTCTTGTTCCTCTTAAAAAAACACTTTTTTTGCTTCTTTTTTCTTGTTTTAAGGCGAGTAGTGTTTCGCGAGTGTTGGGAATTCTTTCGGGGTAAATCAGCGCTTTTTTCCCTTCTCCAATAGTTTTCATTTCGTAAAGTTCGAGCGTTTTGATGAACTCTTCTTCTTCTCTTGACCAAGACTCGTTGTGGGGTTGAATCAGATGAAGCACCTCGTATGCGACTCGCGGAATTCCCATTTTTTTATCCATTTCATTTTTAGGGATTGAGTCCTCTTCTTCGGTGGTTTCTTCAAAAGGAATAGGTTTGACCAGGCTTTCTTTGGGAGGTTGCAGTAGTCTCAATTTGAATAAAAGAGGAGTTTTTTTATCTTCCTTTTCCGTGTCTGGAGTTTCCCTTTTTTCTTCCGCATCCTTTTTTTCGGGATGATTTTCTTCCGGAGATTTTTTTTCGACCAGCATTTCATTCAATCCTGCCAGCATGAGTCTTTTGAGCTCTATATAAACTGCTGCCGCTTCATATTTGAATTGATTTTTTGTTAAGATCTCTTTTCCTGTATCCACCAGGATTTCTCCTTCCGCGTTCATGATGCTTCGTATTTCATATCGTATTCCATCCAAATTCAGGCGAAATTTTCCTTCGCATTCCAAATTGGTGTTTGGGGCCGGTGTTGAATCCGGAGATATGGCTCGGGGAGAAAGGATCAATTCTTCAAATTCAACGAGTGCTTTTTTTTCTCTATCCCGCAATGAAATCCGGCTTGGGATGAGTACCGTTTTTGCATTCTCCCGACAGGTTATTTTGAGTGCTTCGATTTCTTTTCTTTTTTCCTCGTATGGATAATTTTTAAATTTTTTGCCTGCCCATTTCAAGATGATTTTACTTGTTAGTTCTACTGACGGCGTTTCCCTTTTTTCCTTTCCATTCAAAACTTTTTTTGTTTGTTGTTGTATGTGTTGTGAAATTTCATTCATTTTTTCCTCAAGCCATTCTTCCGCCAGTTCTTCCATCCATTGCAATGCGTTTATTGCGGCTTGGGGGTCGGTCACTGCTCTCAGGGTTGGAAGTTGTGTTTTTAATTGTTGGGTCGCCTTCATCCGATCGGCATTTTTTCGTGGGTTGCCCTTTAGGCCTGCCGCTTTAAAGGCTCCCTCCCATAATTGCCATGCCATCCAGGCCATGTTGGTATGGATCGTGGCATTCGTTGAGGCGTGTTCCTTTTCGTTTCCATAGTCCCACTCTCTTTTGGAGTGCGTTCGACTATACATTCCTTCAGCGTTTAAATCTTTTTTAATTTCGGTAAGACCGTACTCTGTTTCACTTTGTAGCCATCCCATATAACCCATGAGATCATTGAGGCTGTGAAAAAAATCTAAATCATCTTCGGGATTTGCACTGTCCGCTAAGTGAATCATCAACCGAGTGGTGATCATTCTAATCTGTTGAGTTTGTTGCGAGTTGAGCTTTCCGGTGGCATAAAATGCCCCATAATGATCGACCAAAAAGTCAGAATTTTGCCGTTCTTTTTGGGGTCGAGTTTGATACAGAAGTGCCACACAGAGATCTTGAAAAGGAAATAATCCTTCGGGACAATCCACGAGGTCATTTTCTTTCATGCGCTCCATGGTGCGTATGAAAGCGTGCAATGCTTTTTCATGCTCCGGTTGCAGTAGTTCATTTTTTTGTCCCCAGGCTTCGGCGCTGCGTGCTATTTTCCCAATGCGTTGGAACGATTGCAGATTGGTTTCAATCACCACTGGAGCACCTGTTTTTAAAGAATCCCGATTCAAATAATCCCAAAAAGGGGGTTTGCCAAAGGGAATAATCATTTTCATGCCTTTGTTTTTCAAAAAACCAAGTTCCATTCCTATTTTTTCACTCAATTCCTGCGCATCTCGGAAAGGTCTATTTTTTATTTGCAGCTTGCGGAAGGCTATTTCGCTTTCCATCCATTCTTTCCATTTTTTCACGTGTGAGGATTCGGGTTCGTCGAGTGAGTGTTTTTTGAGCGAGGGATTTGGCATGGAGCCTTTAATTTTTAAGATTGGGTATTTATAATACTATATAATAATTTCACGTCAAATAAGCCTTGGTGGATTCTGTGGGTACTCTTTTTTATGGGGGCTGGCCTTTTTTAGTTTTGGCATCCACAAGCCCCTGTGGTTGCATTGGGGTTGTCGATTTTAAATCCTGCCGCCTCATACGTTTCTATGTAGTCGATACGGCTTCCTTTCATTTTCTCAAAGGATTCTCTGTCGATGAATAAGGTTACGTTGTTGTGAAATCCTAAAATTTTATCACCTTCTTGGGCATATTCTTCAAAATCCATGGAATAGGTGGCTCCGCTGCAACACCCTCCATCGCCTAAGCTCTTCACCCGTATGCCGTACTTTTTTCGGCCTTCCATTTCTGCAATTTCAACAATTTTAAGCGCCCCTCGCTCCGTCAAAACAATTCCTTTTTCGGATAAATCTTTTTGATAGTCTTTTAAGCTTCCATTCAAGGCTTTAAGCATTTCGGTGAGCGTTGATTCCGGCATTCCATGCCCCAGAATTCCTTCTTTTAGGGTTTCGAAAACGTTCACGCTGCACCCAAAACAATGGAGCCCAAACTGTTGCATGATTTCGGCCGCATGAGGATGGCGTTGAAGCACTTGGCTGATGGTGAGATCCGAGTTTATCAGCGCTTGATCCCCCGATTTTTTGGAAGGCTTTTTTGATAATTTTTTTACGGATTGAGCCTTGGAGGAAAGGTGCTTTTTGGAGGCGATAGTTTTCGACGGCGTGGTTTTCATGAGCGGTTTCTGTGGATTAAAGTGATCCATTTTTTTCCTGGAGCGTGGTTTCGAGGGGGGTCGCTTTCAGGACGTTTTTTTGAAGTTCGGTGTTTTGCCAAAAGAGATAAGTGACTCCTCCAATCATCATCACCAGAATTAAGATGGCTAGGATGGAGGTGTTTGCATGAACGTTTTTCATGGGGTATCAATACAGGAATTGATTTTATTGTACGCTTTTTGGAACTGGGTGCAACTGTTGGGGGATTTTTCTTGAACTTGCGTTAAAAATAAATAACAACAAAATCAACTTGTGTAAATTCCGTGGTCTCCGTTACAAGTGTATTGCTTTTAAATGGTGATTTTATGAAGTTTTCTTCTTTTTATCGGGACGTGAATTCTTGTCGACTACTTTATAAGTATTCAAAAGGGGATCGTTTTTCGAAGATTCTTTCGGCTCAACAAGAAATGCAACGGTATTCCGAGGAAGTTCGACCTCAATTTCTTGAAAAAATAGAAGCCGCTCGTGAAAAACGAAGAGCTTTGGTGGCTTTTTGTGAGTCTAGGGGATTGAAAATCGCTCAAAAAGTTTCTGAGGAAGCCATTGATGATGTTGAAAAAAAAGATCAAGAAGGGAGACTTATTGAATCCAGTTTTATTGTGGAGGTTGAAGATCCTAAACAAGCTCGTGAGGCGATCCGAATTTGTAAAGAAAAGAATCTCATGGCGTTGCCGATTGGGGCACGAACCAGTGGGTTGGGGGTTTTTGAGGTTGCCGGAGTGGCCGCCCAGAAAGGTTTTGATGGCGTGATGGGCATTCAGATGCATGATTTTAATGAATACGAGGAGAATGATGAAACGAAAGAAGTAAAATCCGCTTCCCAGACCATTGATATTCCCTCTTATGATCCCGCCGTTTATGATTTGATTCGACATAAAACACTTCCCCTTGCGCTTTTGAAGTCCAAATCTTTTCCGCAAGATCTTGCCCATCCTCATCGGGTGATTGCTCATGCGGGTTGTACGGTGGATGTGGTGAATCGTTTTTTGGCCGATAAATTAAAAGATCCTCGTTATCAGTATCGTATTTTGAATGATCTTACGACCCGAAAAGAGGCGCAACTTGGTGGTGTTATTTCGACCGGGGCCGAAGGAGGTAATCGGACCAAAGTTTCGGAAGATCTTTGTCAAACTACTATTGTTGATGGCAATGGAGCGTCGCGCATTTTGGATAAAGAGAAAAGTAAAAAAATAGTGGGTCTCAATGGGGTGACTTTGATCACTCAAGCGGAATTTGAAGTGACCGCTTTTCCCAAGCATGAACATGCCGTTTTTATTCCGTTGAATGGCAAAGGCGTGAATATGTGGGAAAATATGTTGAAATTACAACAACGTTTGAAGCGTTTTTGTAAGCCTAAAAATGGTTTAGGGGGTCGAGTTTTGGAAGGGGAAGGTCCCAATGGATTGATCATTACGGCCATGGAGCCGCTTTCTCGTTCCGCCTTGGATATCGCGACGGAAGGCGGGAATGGGAAGCCGGGAGATGATCTTTATAAGAACGCCTTGGGTACAGCTGAGGTTGGGGTTTATGTGACATTTTCTTCATTTAACTCAGGAGACACTACCGATGCGATGTCGTATGTTGAAAGTTTATTGCAAGAAGAGTTGAGTCAGGTGTTGGGCTGTCCTTCTCATTTGGAGGAGGCCAAGTTTGATGAAAAAACGTACAATATTAAAACGCTTAATTTGGCGAGCCATCGGCAAATTCTTTTTCTTCAACCTCAAGAGCGTGCTCGTATGGATGAAATTCGTCATGGTGCTCCTGCCCATTCCAAAGAAAAAGCAACGAAATTGGGAGGTCAAACGCAATCCACGGATCTCAATATTCGATTTCTTTCGGAAGATCCCGCGGAAAATAAAAAAGCGATGCAGTTGGTCTCTCGACTTTATAATGAATACGCCCAATCGTTTCGTTCTGAAGATGGATTTCAGGTAGTCTTGTATGGGCACCTTCATCCCGGTTTTGGTGAAGAGAGTGGAGGTTTTGATCCTCACGTTCGTGTGATTTTCGAATTGAGTAATCCGCATAGTCGTTACAATTCTCCTGAAAATGTGATTGCCATGAAAAAACGACAGGTGAAATTGTATCAAAAGCTGATGGCGTTGAATGGGAAATTCGGTATTTCCATCGCGTGTCCCGAGAAAAGTCGCTTCACCAATAAAGAGTATTGGAATTGGCTTTGTCTGTATTATCCGGAACAAGCCCGTGGCTATTTGGATGCCGCTGAAGAGTATGGTTATTCCAAGACGGTTGAGGGGTTGCCCGATCGCGCTATTTTAGGGGGTCGTATACCGCATGAACTCCCCGGCACTCTCCACGCGGTCCCCAATGGAATCAAGGGGGTGCTCAATGAAGCGTTGATTGGGAATGAACCGGTTGGCGCGGAACGGATCGCGGGACTTCATCCGCTATTGAAAAACTATTGGCCCGCGATTTTGGAAATGAGTCAATTTACTCATCGAGGCCCCCTTATTAAACGTATGGTGGGTGAAGTTCAGCGGAGTATTTATGAGAAATTTAAATTGAAAAATGATCAGTATCCTTTTTTTATTGAATCCACTGCCGAAGCGGAACTTATTTTGGAAGAAAATTTTGGAAAAGATTGGGGAAATCATTATGTCATTCATCATATTAAAGCAAACTCGGTCGATTTGTTAGCCGATCAATTTCCACGAAATCCCAAGGCGTTTTATGTGGTGGATTTGGAAGCGTTGGGTGTGCCCAAGGGGCTTTCACTGCTTGTCGCACCGCATGAGTCTATTCGAGATGCCTACGAACGAAATTTGTCAGGTCAAAATCAAGCTGTTTTTAGGAATTTATATGGAATGCGTGAAAAATGGCCTTATGAAACTCAGGAAACTCCAAATTTACCGGCCATTGCCAGTTTGGGAATTATTCTTCAAGAAAACGAGCTTGCGACTCAGTCCGCCGCGCAACGTCCTCGTATGATCACGACCAATCCGGGTCCCGGCCAGATTCATGACGTTATTTTGGGAGGAACTCAGGAACTTTTTGAACATCTTGCCGAATGGACAACTCCGGAGTATCAGAAAAAAATCATTCAGGAACTTAGAGGATTTGTCGGTATTCCCAAGGAGCACGTGCTTGCTTTTTTTACGTCGGCCACTCAGTGCATGCGCATGTTGCAGCGATCATTAAAGGATAAGAAAGATCAAGTGAAGGTTTTGCAAGTGACCAATGATGCGTTCAGTGAAAGTTGGAATTCTATCAATGGGGATGTGACTCGAATTATTACTCCGTGGACGACTTCGGAGCATTCCGAGATGGATCACGTGGCCAACGAACTGATTCAAGGCATGGACCCTAACCGACGAAATCTTGTTTGTGTTACGCCTCATAAAACCTCTACCACCGCCGATTTTGCTCCCGATGATTTGATTCAAGCTCTGGCGCGTTTGGGGAAAATCATTGGAAAAGATTATGACATGATTTGTGACACCACTTCCGGGCTTGGTGCTCGTCATTATGCCACCACGCGGGATCCGGATACGGGATTCTCCAGGCTTCCCTTCGGAACATTTGCTTCTTTTCACAAAGGTTTGCAACAACCGCCCGGTCTTTCTTGTCTTTCTTTTTCTCCTCAATTGGCTCAACTTTTAGGGTTGGATATGGATGTCGCTTCGGGAGGGGATGTGGGTAAATTTAGCCTCAAAGCTAAAAATCAAGACACGCAACGTGGTAAAATTATTAATCCGCTTGCCTTGGCCATGTTGGGGCAAAAATTGAGAGCGGAAATAGAAGCGAGAAGAACCCCTGAGATTATTCAACAAGAAACTCAAGCCAAAGTGAGTTTGGTTTTGGGATGGTTGGAGTCGCATCCGGATCTTATGAATTTGGTTCCCAATGCGTTGGATGCTTCCCCTTTGTTATTTGGAATATTTTCGCAGGCTAAAAATTTAGTGGTGGCTAAACGACTCTTAGCGGAAGTTTTCGGATATTATGTGGGTAGTGGGTATGCTCCTTTTGATAAAGAAGCCATTCGTAATTATTTGCCGAATGTTGCTTATGCGGATCTTAAAAATATTTTAGCGGCTTTGGATGTGGTGTTGACCTTGCCCGATGTGGTTAAAACCCGAGGAGAGCACATTCCCAATATCGCTTTGCGTGAACCGCATAATCCATTGAGTGTGATTGAGCGTTTGATGAATGATTTTATGGTGGACGATATTTTCATGGATGCTCCCGGTTTGCATTGGTTGGAGCGACTGTTTAAAACATGGAATGCGAATGTGAGTAGAGAACAAACTATTCCCGGAAGTGAGTTTAAAACGAACGGTTCTTCGTATACCACCAAAGCTGAAATTTATGGAGATCCTGATAATTTGGGTGAAATGCTAAAGATTGTTCAATTGGAAGATGAATATGAGAAATTCATTGTGGATCATTATAAAGATTATTTGAGTATTGAGAGGGAAATTCGAGCAAAAATTGGAAGTGATCCGGACGCTCGTTATGGTGATGACTTGGGTTTTACTCAGCAGATGGATTTCTTAATTCAGAGGGCGAAAAGTTCATTGATGTCCGTGGCTCATTTGCTCCGATTTTACGTGCAGGATAGTTTGTCTCATCAAGCTCGTCCCGAATTTCCGATTGTGGCGTAGATTAAAAAAAAGCCCCCGCTTTGTGGGCGAGGGCTAAAAAAGCCCGCTTTGTGGGCAAGGCTTTTAGGGGGGCAAGACTATCTTTTCTTCTTGGTCGGAGCCTTTGCTTTTGCCTTAGGTTTTACGGCTTTGGATTTGACAGACATTGCCGTGGCCTTGGGCTTAGCTTTTCCTTTAGGCGCAGCCTTTTTAGGGGCGGCTTTTTTCATTGGCTTGGCCTTAGCCGTGGGGGCCATCTTTTTAGGAGCGGCCTTTTTCATTGGCTTGGCCTTAGCCTTAGGAGCAGCCTTTTTGGCCACTTTAGGTTTTGTAGCTTTCTTTGGAGGCATTGGAGGAAAGTTAGAAATATAAAACTTTATATAAATTCTCCCTGTGATTCTAATCTGTTACAAGGGGTTTATTTGAAATCCTGTATCACTTTTTTTGAAATATTTTTTATATCAGATTTAGGAACTCCCGCAAAACTCCCTTCCGTTGGAAAACCGCCTTTTTTCCGAGCTGTTTTGACGAACCTTCTCATCGTATCTTCTTTTGATACGCTTCGTCGGCTCGTTTTTACATCTCAAAAAAATGACTTATTTTCCAATTGAAATGGAGTTTTGCGGGAGTTCCTTTAATTTTTTTTAAATCCTTTCTCTAAGAGTTCTTGGATCGCCTGTTTTATGGGACGCATTACGATTCCTTCCGTTTGAAGTTTTGTGGTATTTAAAATGCAGTTGGAGCGTTTGGCTTGGGTGTGATTTTGGTAGAGTTCTTCCAAGGAAATGAGTTTGTAGGTGAAGTTTGGATCCACGATGGTTTTGTATTGTTCGAGTATGTTTTGATGATCGATACCGCCGGGATTAGTCATATTGTAGATCCCGGTCCGTTTTCGTTTGATCAATTCCAGGGTGGCGGGCAACAGATCTTCAATGACCGTCATGGAATTTTCAATGCTGATTACTTTTTCGTATTGGGTGATTTTGCTGATGAAATTGCGGGGGCCTGGTTCGTTGTCGATTGGCATGCGGAGTCTCAATTGAAGGACTGGAAACTCCTTTAGAATTTGTTCGGACCAGATTTTGGTTTTGCTGTAAAAACTGCCGTAAAAGTTGGGTGTGTCCTCTTCACGAAATCCTTTTCCTCCATTGTTGCCTTCGTAAATGCATCCACTGCCGAGGTGGACCAATCGTGTTTCCGTTTCGCTGCAGGCTTGCAGTAAAATGAGGGGGCCGGTGACATTGGCATAGACCGTTTCGGCTTGATGCGTTTCACACCAATCCACATTGGGGCGTCCCGTTTTTCCGGCACAGTTGAGCACCACTTCGGGTTGTTGAGTTTTTAGATCCCTGCGTACTTTTTCGATGTTCGCGATATCGGCATCGCCCCATGCCACGGGTTCGCCTTGGGCCTGGAGGTAGTTGAAGAAATGGTGTCCGATGTAGCCTTTGCCGTAAATGAGAATTTTCATGAGATATAGGGAAGTAGCGATCGACTTATTGCAATTTTAACGTAAAAAAGGTATAATTATAAGATTATTTAAAAAATATATTTATGGGAAATCTTGAAGGTGGGGATGAGGAAAAGGAGTCATTGAAAATCTCGACAATTGATATTCCGATTGATACGGCTTTGAATCCAATTGCTTTAGAAACTTGTATGTCACGATTTGGTGCTAAAAGCTTAAGGCCTTTTAATTGGCAGATGCCTAAAAAAGAAGATGTTTTGAAGGCAAAAGATAGGGGTGAAGCTAATTATCCGGTGAGGTATTGGTTTTCATAGTTTTTTGTGGCTAGTTTCTGAGATGAAACGTCAGGTTTTTTTATTGAAAACAACTTGACATCTCTATTTTTATCGTGTTAATGTTTTATCGTGCTAAAACAAATCAAATTACTTTTTATGGATTCTTCCTGGAATAATAAATCGGTTAAAGATCTCTTCAAAGTCATTCTGAAGCTCAAAACGGTGAAAGAGTGCGAAGATTTTTTCCGTGATTTATGCACGCTTTCGGAATTAAAAGCCATGTCTGAACGTTGGGCGGTGGTTCAAAAGATTCAACAGAATATTCCATATCGTCAAATCAGTGAAGAAACTGGTGCGAGTACCGCAACGATTACTCGTATTGCTCATTGGTTGCATCACGGCATGGGGGGTTACAGGCGAATGCTTGAGCGTTTGGGTCGTTAGCTCACATTTCCTTGGATCTCCCGCGCCCCGTCCTGCGGGATTTTTTATATCCTTTTTAGCTCTAATTTATGAACGCTTCTGAAAAACCAACCCTCATCACCCCGGAAATCCTCAAGGGAACTCGTGATTTTCTTCCCAAGGATATGGCCAAACGTGAGTATGTGATGGATAAAATTCGTTCCGTTTTCGTCCGGTTCGGGTACGACACGATTGAAACTCCCGCCATTGAATACACTCGGACGTTGCTTGGAAACTATGGAGAGGAAGGTTCTAAATTGATGTACCGTTTTAAAGATAACGGGGATCGTGATATTGCGCTTCGCTATGACCAAACGGTGCCTTTCGCGAGGCTTGTTGCGGCGAATTATCAGAATCTGCCGATGCCTTTTAAGCGTTATCAAATTTCTCGTGTCTGGCGTGCGGATAAGCCCGCAAAGGGGCGGTATCGTGAATTTTATCAGTGCGATATTGATGTGATCGGAACCGCGAGTTTGTTGGCGGAAGCCGAGGTGGCGGCGGTGATGTTTCGTGTGTTTGAAGCGTTGGGATTTCCACGGTTTGTTATCAAATTCAACAGTCGGCGCTTGATGAACAGTATTATGGACGATCTGGGGATTGAAGCGGGGATTCAAAAAAATGTGATTCGCAGTTTGGATAAGTTGGATAAGATTGGCCGGGAAGGGGTTAAGAAAGAGATGATGAGCTTTTTGGAAGAGGCGCGGTGTGATCTTGTGTTCGACGTGGTGCTTCAGGAAGGCACGAACGCGGAGAAGCTCAAGGCGTTGAGTCGTTATTCCACCGAAGAGATTCAATTGTTTTTGGAAAAGGCTGCGGCGTTCGGCGTGCCGGAGGGAGTGCTGGAGTTTGATGTGAGTTTGGCTCGAGGATTGGATTATTACACGGGGATTACGTTTGAAGCCTTTTTGCCGGATGTCGCGATCGGGGCCGTGTGTGCCGGAGGCCGATACGATGATTTGTGTAGCTTGTTTTGTAAGGAGAAGTTTAGTGGAGTGGGGGTGGCCTTTGGTTTTGATCGTTTGGTGGTGGCCATGGAGCAGTTGGAGCTTTTGAAAAATGCGCAGCTCAATGCCCAGATTTTGGTGACCTATTTTGATGACGCCACGTTGCCTAATTCTTTGACGATTTTAAGAAACCTTCAGGCGGACGGGCTCAATGCCGAGGTGTATTTTGAGCCGGCGTCACTTTCCAAGCAGATGAAATATGCAGATAAAAAGGAGATTCCTTTTGTCGTCATTTGTGGGCCTGACGAGCTCGCTAAGGAAGAGGTGATGATCAAGATCATGAAAACCGGACAGCAGAAATCGATTCCTCAAAATCAGTTGACGTCTTATTTTAAGGGGTACGTTTTTTCGTAGAGTTGCGCTTGTGTGGTGGTCGTTCATCATATTAAAATTAGTATTACTCAGTTATCACATGAATACTATTTCTCCATTTTCTTCCTTACGCATTGCCGTTCAAAGTCGTGGACGCTTGAGAGAGGAAAGTTTAAATTTTCTGCGGTCTTTAGGTTTGGAATTTGAAGACGATGGCCGTTTGATGCTTTCTTGTCGAAATATTGCTTTGGACATTATTTTTTTGCGGAATGAGGATATTCCGGAATATGTCAGTCGTGGGGCTTGTGATTTTGGAATTGTGGGGGAAAATATTTTGGAAGAAAAAAATGTGTGTGTTGAGCTTTTGTATCGTTTGGATTTTGCGCAATGTGCGTTGGTGTTGGCGGCTCCCCGTTCGTCGGAGGTAAAAGGTTTGAAGGATTTGGAGGGAGCGCGCATTGCCACTTCCTACCCTGAAACGTTGAGGCGGTATCTTCAGCAATGTGGAATCAGTGCGGCGGTGATTGTATTGAGAGGTTCAGTCGAAATTGCCCCTCAGTTGAATTTGGCCGATGCCATTTGTGATTTGACTCAAACCGGTTCCACCCTTCGCGAACATGATTTGGTTCCGTTCGAAACGCTTTTGGATTCCCATGCGGTTTTGATTGAAAGTCCTTTTCGGCGTTCGCAGCGTTCTCTTTTTGTATCCCGTATTCCTTCTTTATGATCACCCTTGCCACTCAAAATGAATCGATTGATTCAATTCTACAAAAAATTCAGGCCGCACGCAGTAAAGATGACGATGTTTCCGTTCGCGTTCGGCCGATTTTAGAAGCGGTTCGTGACCGAGGAGATGCGGCCTTGCGGGAATTTACTGAGCGATGGGATGGGGTGTGGTTGGACTCTTTCAGCGTCACTCCTGAAGAAATCAAGCTGGCGTACACACAAATTTCACTTTCGGTTTTGGAGTCGTTGAAAGAAGCGAAAAATGCCATTGAGCTTTTTCATAAGACGCATGTGCGTTTAAATGAGGAGCCAGTTGAAACGCGACCCGGCGTTAAGGTGTGGCGCGAGTTTCGTTCCATTGAACGGGTCGGGTTGTATGTGCCCGGCGGAACGGCAAGTTATCCTTCTACGGTGCTTATGACCGCTGTGCCGGCTCAAATTGCTGGATGCACCCGAATGGTCATTTGTACTCCCGCGAATCGAGAGGGATTGTGTAATCCGGCGGTTTTGGTGGCGGCCGATTTGTGTGGGGTTTCCGAGATTTATAAAGTGGGTGGTGCGCAAGCCATTGCCGCAATGGCGTATGGAACCGAGACGGTCCCCAAGGTTTATAAGATTTTTGGTCCCGGAAATCAGTATGTGGCGACCGCTAAAATAATGGTGTTTGGAGACGTGGCAATCGATCAACCGGCCGGTCCTTCCGAAGTCGCGGTGATTGCGGATGAGTCGGCGAATCCGGAATGGATTGCGGCCGATTTATTGTCTCAATTGGAACATGGGGGAGATTCGCAGGCGCTGCTTTTGAGTACTTCCGAGGGGTTTGTCCAGAAGGTGGAGGAATTCATGCGACGTCAAATGGAATCGTTGTCTCGAAAAATCATTATTGAGGAGTCGTTTGCGAGGAGTTTTGCGGTGGTGGTGAAATCGATGGATGAGGCGATTGAATTGATCAACGGCTATGCACCCGAGCACTTGGAGATTGTGGTGGAGCAAGGTGAGGCTGGAATTTTGAGCCGTATCGTGAATGCCGGATCTATTTTCTTGGGGCCTTACTCTTCCGAGCCGTTGGGGGATTATGCCACGGGAAGCAATCACACCATTCCTACGTCCGGAGGAGCCAAGATGTTTTCAGCGCTTTCTACGGAGTCGTTTGGGAAAATGGTACAGATTCAAAAAGTGAGTTTGGAAGGCATTCAAAGTCTTCGCAAGACGGTGGAAACCTTGGCGTATTGCGAGGGGCTGGATGCGCATGCACGGGCTGTGACGGTGCGATTTGAGTCTTTATCCGAACCCTCGTTCGAAACCCCGCCCGCCCAAGGGGGGCACGTCCCGAGTTCATTTTAGCACTTTCGCCATGACCACTTTCTAACCATTTTATTAAAAAATCATGAAATCCTTTGCGCTTCCCCACATTCAATTCATGACCGCCTATGCTCCACCTCTGGAGAATCGGTCCGTGTATCAAGGCCTTCGTCTTGATTTCAACGAACGCACGATTGCTCCTCCGCGTGCCGTGCGTGAGGCTTTGAAATCTTTCGCTTTGGAACTTTATCCCGAGTATGCCGATCTTTCGGATCGCATTGCCGTGTATACCGGGGTGAAAGCGGATCAGGTGATGGTCACCAATGGTTCCGATCAAGGCATGGATTTGATTTTTCGAACGTTTACTCAGCCTGACGATGTCGTGATTATTCCTTCGCCCAGTTTTGCCATGTACGAGCAGTGCGCTCAGATTTGCGGAAATCGTATAATCCAACCGCTTTATGTCGGCGAAAATTTAGATTTTCCTTTTGAGGAGGTGATGCAAAATCTTACCTCCAACGTTCGTTTGGTGGTTTTGTGCAATCCCAACAATCCCACCGGGACACCGATTCCCCTTGAACAGATCGAATTGATCCTTCGTAAGGCGTTGGAGACTCGTGCCGTGGTGTATGTGGATGAAGCCTATGCCGAGTTTTCAGGAGAGACCTCAGTTTTATTATTATCTCAGTATCCCAATTTGGTCCTTACGCGAACTTTTTCAAAGGCTTTTGGAATTCCTTCGCTTCGGGTCGGTTATGTAGTGGCATCCTCCGAGTTGATCGGGGATCTGTTGAAAGTAAGAGGACCTTATGATGTCAACATGGCCGGCGCGTGCGCGGCGCGTGCGGCGCTTTTCGCGGTGGATGAAATTCAAGCTTATGCCAAGGAAGTGATGGAACAAGCCAAACCCATGGTCGAGCAATTTTTCCGTGAGGCTGGCGTGTGGTTTTGTCCCAGCCGCGCCAATTTTTTACTTTTTAGGCCCACCGAACCTTCTCGGGAAGTGTTTAAACAATTGGAAGCCAATGGCATTTTAATCCGCCCTCGCAAGGGGCCAAACATCGACAATACCATTCGTTTATCCATTGGAACTGTGGCTCAGATGGAGGAGTTTATTTTCACCTATAAACGCTTATTTCTTTAACTTTATTTATGAAAATTAAGGTCGCTTTTTTGGATCGAGATGGGGTGCTCATTGATGAACCGCAAGATGATTTTCAAATTGATTCCTTGGAAAAGTTGAAGCTTTTGCCCGGGGTGATCGAGGTACTGCAATGGTTGAAGGCTCAAGGGTATCAACTGGTGATGATCTCCAATCAAAACGGAGTGGGTTTGCCTTGTTTCCCGACCCCTTCTTTCATGGGGCCCCAGGAACGTTTGTTGGAACTTTTTCAAGCGCAGGGGATTGAGTTTGAAAAGATTTTTATCTGCCCGCATCTCCCGCAAGACGGTTGTGATTGTCGCAAGCCCAAAATTGGTTTGGTGGATTATTTTTTGACGACCATTGAATTGGATCGAGAACGTTCTTTGATGGTGGGGGATCGTGAGACGGATCGAGGATTTGCGGAAAATGTTGGTATTCCTTTTTTCAAACTGCCCACCAATCAAGGATTTTTATTGCCGGAATTTCAAGCTTTTGTTTTCACCCTAAATTATTTTTAAAATTTTTTTATATGACGCCCGTTTCTCGGCAAGCTTCTCTTCAGCGACGCACCAATGAAACTCAAATCGAGTTGAGTTTAAACTTGGATGGGACGGGGAAATATGACGTTCAAACCCCGATCGGTTTTCTCAATCACATGTTGGAACTGTTGGCCAAACACGGCCTTTTCGATCTCACGGTGAAAGCCACTGGGGATGTGAATTATGACGATCACCATGTCATTGAAGATGTGGGTATTGTCTTGGGACAGGCGATTGCTCAGGCGGTGGGCGATAAAAAAGGCATTCGTCGGTATGGATCTCAAATTTTGCCCATGGATGAGGTGCTTTGCGTGTGTGCCGTGGATTTGGCCGGAAGGTTCTCGTTTGAAACCAACTACGCACCGGTTCGTGAAAAAGTGAATGACTTTCCAACAGAAATGATGTGGCATTTTTGGCAGTCCGTTGCCTCGAACGCTCAGATGAACCTACATTTTCAATTTTTGAATCCCGGACGTAATGAGCACCATAGGTTGGAAGCGGTCTTCAAGTCGTTTGCGAAGTCGCTTCGTGTGGCCTGTGAAATGGATCCTCGAGCGCTCGATCAATTGCCTTCGACGAAAGGCAAATTATAACCATCACAGTATATTTTTTTATGATTGCCATTATTGATTATCAAGCCGGAAATATTACGTCGGTGGTGAATGCGTTGGCCCGTTTGGGGGAGCCTTCTCAAGTGACGTCCGATCCCGAGGTGCTTCGTCGCGCCACAAAAGTTATTTTCCCCGGTCAAGGCGCGGCGGGGCCGGCCATGGCCCGTTTGCGTGAGATGGGTTTGGTCTCGCTTTTAAAAGAAATTCAGGTGCCTTTTTTGGGGATTTGTTTGGGGTTGCAGCTTTTGTTTGAATCGTCTGAGGAAAATGAAATTCAAGGACTGGGCGTTGTCCCCGGTCGGGTGACTCGGCTCGAAGGGGAGGGCCTCAAAATCCCTCATATGGGCTGGAATACTGTCGAGCAGGCCGGATCCTCGCCGCTTTTTGCGAGTATTCCCAATCATGCTTTCTTTTATTTCGTGCATTCCTATGCGGCGCCACTCCTTCCTGAAGAGACGATTGGTGTCACGCGTTATGGCATTCCGTTCACGGCGGCGTTTCAGCGCGACAACATTTTTGGAGTTCAGTTTCATCCTGAGAAATCGGGAGACGTAGGTCTTCAATTGCTTTCTAACTTTATGGCTTTATGATACTTCCTGCGATTGATTTGATGGGCGGACGCTGCGTCCGGCTCAAGCAAGGCGATTACAACCAGGTGACTTTTTATCCCGCCGATCCTCTCACTATGGCGCGTTTGATTGAGCGTATGGGGTATGAATGGTTGCATATTGTTGACTTGGATGGGGCCAGGGAGGGCGAATCGGTCAATGCGGCGGTCATTGCTGAGATTGCGCGCAGTACTTCTTTAAAGCTTCAAGTGGGAGGTGGACTACGAACACTGGAAGCCATTGAAGCGATGTTTTCATGCGGAGTGTCGAGGGTGATGTTGGGGAGTGTTGTGGTGCACAATCCTGAGATTTTGGAGCAAGCGCTTGAAAGGTGGGGGGCGCAGCGGATTGTGGTGGCGGTGGATGTTTTGGATGGCGTGGTGCGTATTTCTGGGTGGAAAGAAAAGGTGGAGCTTTCTTTGTTTGATTTTGTCGGTTCCCTTCAATCGAAAGGAGTTCAACATATTTTATGCACTGATATTACGGAGGATGGTATGATGAGAGGTCCAAATATTTCCTTTTATACGGATTTGGTCGAGCGATTTTCGGGATTGAATTGGATTGCCGCTGGGGGGATCCGTTCTCTTCAGGATGCTCACCGATTGAACGAAATGGGAGTTAAAGAGGTGGTGATGGGAAAGGCTTTTTATCAAGGGACTCCGTTGGCCAAACGGGTGATTCCTTGTTTGGATGTGGAGGGGGGTCGTGTGGTGAAAGGCATTTCATTTGCAGGCCTTCGTGATGCGGGTGATCCTGTGGAGTTGGCTCGGACTTATGATGCCCAAGGCGCCGACGAGTTGGTGTTTTTAGACATCACGGCCACTTCGGACAAGCGGGCCATGGTGGCGGATTTGGCCCGACGAGTGGCTCAGGCTATTTCCATTCCGTTCACGATTGGAGGGGGAATAAGGTCAATTGAAGACATCCGCTGCGCATTGGAAGTCGGCGCGGATAAAGTGTCTATCGAGTCCGTGGCAGTATTGAATCCGGATTTGATTTCAGAGGCTTCCGCGTATTTTGGATCGCAGGCGATTGTGATTTCGGTCTCGGCGAAACGTCGGGAAGGAGCCGAGGGTTGGGATGTGTATATCAAAGGGGGGCGTGAACGGACA
>AMFJ01037044.1_pt1 | contig 21474 bp, 13 predicted proteins | sample 427208 | NCBI WGS metagenome assembly AMFJ01 (sample SAMN02954298, study PRJNA114691) | groundwater metagenome | biome: aquatic; feature: subsurface aquifer; material: sediment; isolation source: subsurface aquifer sediment | place: USA: Rifle, CO | collected 2008-08 | reverse complement strand
TAAGGCAAACGCCAAGCGGTAAACAAACAGAGGTGCCCGTCCGGGCACTTCTCCGAACATTCCATAAACCAAGGAAACCAATGTCCGAAACCAATGACCACCTGGTCTTGCTGTGCGGTAAATCAGCCACAGGAAAATCCGCATCCCTCATGGGATTGGAGAACCCTGAAGGCGTGATGTATCTCAACTGCGAGGCAGGTAAGCGTTTGCCATTCAAGGCAAAGTTCAAGCAATACACCATCACTGATCCGCATCAGGTCATCGAAGCCTTTGAGGCTGCGGAGAACATGCCGGATGTTCACACCATCGTGGTCGATAGTTTGACGTACCTCCTGGACCTCTATGAAAGTGTGTACGTACTGAACTCAGCCAACGGTATGCAGGCTTGGGGGCAGTTCGCCCAGTTCTTTAAGAACTTGATGCAACAGAACGTCGCCAAGTCCACCAAAAGTGTGATCTTTACGGCCCACACATCGGACACATTGAACGAGTCCGAGATGCTGATGGAAACCAAAATACCTGTGAAAGGTTCTTTGAAGAACAACGGTATCGAAAGTTACTTCAGTGTGGTGATAGCTTCCAAGAAGGTGCCCCTCAAGGTATTGAAGGATTGCAAGTCAGCCCTGTTGACCATCACTCCTGAAGAGGAAGCACTTGGCTTCAAGTACGTCTTCCAAACCAAGATCACCAAAGAGACTGTGAATGAACGTCTTCGCGGCCCTCTCGGCCTGTTCGATACGAAGGAAACCTTCGTGGACAACAACATGCAGCTCGTACTCAATCGACTCAAAGAGTACTACGCATAACCCGTTTCCGAGTCAGCTTTTCCATTTAACCAACCAACTTTCCCAAAGGAATAAACATGTCCCTGCTTTCTACCCTGACCTCTGACGCATCCATCGCCAACGAAAAAGACTCCGTTGGTGGGGGTGGTGTTCTTGATTCTGGCCTGTACCCAGCTACCGTGACTCTGGCTTATGCCCAGAAATCCGAAGGTGGCGCATTGGGTCTGGTACTCCATGCCAAGACCAACCAAGGCCGCGATATCCGCCAAACCCTGTGGATGACCTCTGGCACTGCCAAGGGTTGCAAAAACTACTACGAAAAGGATGGAGTCAAGAACTACCTGCCCGGTTACGTTGCTGCAAATGCACTGGCACTGTTGACCACTGGCAAGGAAATCTCCGAGCTGGACACCGAAACCAAAGTGGTCAACGTGTACAACAAAGATGCCAAGGCCGAAGTGCCTACCAAGGTCGAAGCCATCGTGGATCTGATGGGCCAGGAAATCTTGATCGGCGTGATCAAGCAAACTGTGGACAAGACCCAGAAGACTGATGCCGGTACGTACATCCCCACGGGCGAAACCCGTGATGAGAACGAAATCGACAAGTTCTTCCGTGCCTCGGATCGCAAGACCACGGCAGAGATTCGTGCCCAGGCTGAAGAAGCTGCTTTTGCCGATGTGTGGGAAAAGAAGTGGGCTGGTGTCACCAAGGACAAGGCATCCAAGGGTGCTGGCGTGACTGGTGTACCTAAGCTCGGTGCAGCAGCCAATGCTGGCGCAATCAAGAAGCCTACGACCAGCCTGTTTGCGTAAGCAAATCAGGGCTTCGGATGCCCCTTAACCGGGGCATGTCTTTTTCTGATCTAAGGAACCAATGAATAACACACCTTCACCTGACACGATCGACGCAGGCATCGAGCGCCTGATCCAAGCCAAGGGCAAGACGGCTGCACGCGTAACGCCCGCTGACATCGAGGCAAACATTGCCAGTGAGCACTACTTCACGGCAGCGCAGGGTGCGTGGGCCGGGACAGTTGGCGAAGGTCAGCCCATGGAGAAGTTCGTTCTTCCTCAATCGCTGGCGCTTTTGACCTTCTGCGTGCTCGTGCTGCAGAACGGCTTCACCGTCACCGGCGAGAGTGCCTGTGCCAGCCCTGAGAACTTCGACGCCGATATTGGTCGCAAGATTGCACGCCAAAACGCTGTGCAGAAGATCTGGCCCCTCATGGGCTACGAACTGCGTAGCAAACTGGCAGGAGATTCGCAATGAGCCATCCCATGGACGCCACAGGTAACACACCAAAGGTACACCGTAACGGCCCTGAACCAAAGCATGACACCCTGGTGATCGAGGACATGAACCAGTTTGTTCAAATTCTGGTTGCATGGCACAGCGAGAAGGTCAAGGTACTGGAGCACATGATGGAAGTGCCTGATGGCATCGTCATGGAAACCAATGGTATTGATGCCACGCTCACAGGGGATCTGTTGTTTGGTTTCAAAGCAGGCATTGAGCTGGCTCTCATGGAGCTGGGTACCTTGCCATTTGCCTATGAAACCGAACCACCCGAAGCAGCCAACGACAGTACCCAAGCTGAATGAGCACTAAGCGTATCGGCATTGATCCAGGCAGCAGCGGAGCCTTGGTGGTCCTAGAAGACACCAAGCCCGTTGCCTGGCTCAACATGCCACTCATCAAGATCGGCACCAACACCCGTGTGAATGCTGCACATATCGCAGACTTCCTGGCACCCCATAAGGGTGCTCCTGTCTTTATTGAACTGGTGCATATCATGCCCAAACAAGGGGCAGGCTCTGCCTTCACCTTTGGACATGCAGCGGGTGTTGTTCAGGGGCTGGTGCAAGGTGCTGGCCACCCTCTCACCATGGTGACGCCACAGAAGTGGAAAAAGTCAGCTGGTTTGATCGGTACCGAAAAAGATGTGGCCCGTAGTACCGCCATCTTGCTTTGGCCAGAGTGGCGGGCACTGGATACCAAAGCCAAAGGCGGAGCACTTGCAGACGCCGCACTTATCGCCCGTTACGGGGCTTAACTATTAACCATCCCAAAGGAAACCATGAAAGTAAAGATCCAACAAAACGAAATCATCACTGCACTCAAGCAGTACATCTCCAGTCAGGGCATCAACCTGCAAGGCAAGGCCGTAGCCATTGACTTCACCGCTGGCCGCAAGGAAGGCGGTTTGACTGCCGACATTTCCATCGAAGAACTGGCCATCCCAGACTTCTTTGAAGCGTCAGAGCACCAAGCCCCTGCCCTGACCGTGGTGCCTACGCCTGCTTCGACTCCAGCACCCGTTCAGGAAGCCACACAGGAAAGCCCTGCACCTGCTTACGAGATGACGGCTGAAGCAGAAGTAGAGTCAGCCCCTGTTAAAACCACCAGCCTGTTTGGCAACTGAGCCAACCATGCAAGCATTGCTCAAGGGTATCGGTTACCTCCTGGCAACGATACCCACATTGCTGGTGCTGGCTGTAGCAGGTGTCTTGGGGTTCTTTCTGACTGCCTTTGCAGCAGTATTCCAGTTCATCATCATGGGCCTTGCGCTCATGGTGGGGGTGGTGTACTGCATTTGGGAAGTATTCAGTAAACCCAAAGATACCGACAAGCAGAAGGAGTAACAAACAGTCCCGGCCCAGCGCCGGGGCTATCACATCAGGATCAGCACGGAAGGACGTGCGCAGCAATGTGGACCATTGGGCGAGCAAACATAACCGGTGTGGCAACCGGAAGCCGCAACCGCCCGATTGGCAGAAAGCTGTAAGGGGACGCACCCTAGCTGGAATCAAGCCCAGTGTCCTGATGTGATGGTGGTTGACTGCCAGCTGGACAATTCCAGCGTTTCTCTTGTAACCATGTTCCTGCATGGGGGATGGCACAGGACAATCACCTCCTACCCTGGCAGTGGGTACTGCGGCACCCAAAAGGTGTTGAAGCAGGAAACTGAACCGTGCATCAGGGGCTGATGTTGACATCCCGGAAAGACGGGAACCATCACACATGCGGATTGACTGGCGCATAGCGATGCCGGTGTCTTTTGACTCTTTGCACGCTCACTGATAAGCCCTCACCAATCCGCAGTTGTGATGGTAAACCTTCCCGCAGTGTTAGCGACTGCGGATCGGGGGCAATTAAGCACCCCGTGGCTGATGAAACTCCAGATGCGTGAATGCTGCTTTATGCAAAAGGGTTTGCTATCAACTTATAAGTAAATATCTGACAGCAATAAATTGTCGCTCACTTTGAGTGGGCTTTTTTACGTCTGGAAAATACATGAGCTTTGAAATCGACATGCTGGCTTGTGCAGCCAACACCGATGCACAGCAACGCTACAACGAAGCATTGGCTGCTGAAGAGAAACGCCTTGCACACGAAACCATGTTGCTTGCCAAGGAAGGCAACTACGACAGGTTATTCAGTGCCATGGACTACCATGATAACGACAAGATTGTGATGCGCGCTTTGGTGCTCTGTGCCAACAAAGGCAACATCGAAGCGCGTACTGCCTTGGATACCCTGGTCAATACTTACGCGGACATACACGCAGATATAGAGCAGTAAAGAGCAGCCCCCGTAGGGGCTGTCTTCTTACTTGATCAGCGACATTGCCGCATTCGTCGTAGCCAGGTCATCCAGTGAACCAAAGAACTTGATTGCTCCCTCCTGTACTGGGGTATTACCAATCCGGGTGATTGCAGCACTCGACAGAACGATGGGGCCTAAGTCTATAGCGTTCCCCAAAGCAATCGCAGACAGTACACGTACAGGGTTCTCTTTCGCTGTCTTCTGAATGACTCGCTGAATGTTCAGGAAGTACTTCATGAAGGGCATGATTCCCATGTCATCCATGTACTGCAGCGTCTTGGGCATGGGAAGGTCATAGTTCACGAAGGACTCACTGGCCTCAAACAGTGCTGCTTCCTTGCTCATGGGGTTCTTCTCCCGGCTGATCAGGTGTTGGTACAAGGTGTACCGTGCCACGAAGTCAGACAACTGTGTCGTGCGGTACAACGCCTTGTACATGGCACCATCCTTGGACATGTACACCGTCTTGGCTGCATTGACCAATGGTTGTGGCACACCAGAAGTTGCAGACTCCATCTTGCGAACCAACAGACTCTTGTAAGAGTATGGGTCTTCTTCTGCAGCCACGTCTTCCACAATCGAAGGCATCAAACCCGCCTCGATCAGTTCACGTACCGGGTTGCGTGCAATGGCGTCTTCCAGCACCAGGATACGGTCCTCAATGCCTTTCTTACCGCCTGGCTCTGTGCCTGCGTAATCCGATTGGATCAACAAGCGCAGACGATCCAGTTCTTCTGTGTCGCCCATGTACGAGGTTGCCCCTCGGAGTGCCACGCTGTGGTGATGCACCATGTCCTTCAAAGGGACACCTTTGAGAACCAACAAAGACAGGTTACTCCAGATGTTTCCCAGCAGCACGGTACCCGTCTTCACCACAATAATGTCCTTGGTTTCCTGAACCAATGACTGCCACATCCGTTCGCTCTTGGTGACCACCATGGCAGCACGCTTGGCGTAATCCTGGGCTTCCTGTCCGCGCTTGCCCTTGGCGTAGGCATACAGGGTCAACAAGCCTTCCACGGTGTTGACAAATAAGTCCTCCAGGAGCTTACGGTTTTCCTTGTCAAACAGGGAAGCCAGGGATGCCTTGCGGTAGCCGAAGGTCAGATCCACGGCATCCTTGCGTACCTGGATACCGCCCAAGCCAAAGACAGATATAGCAGTGGCCTTGGTTTCCTTGGGCAGCATGTCCCAGATTTCAGCCATTTCCTTGTCTTTGCTCTTGGGACCAATGTTGATGAAGCTGTCCGGGTTACGGGCAACATCAGCGTCATAGACTTCCTTGAGTGTCTGCAGTACTTTGGTGTTCTGCTCTTGTGTGGTGCTCTTGTCGTAGATGGAACCAGCGACGGCACCCAGGATGCTGTCAAAGTTGTTGGTTCGATCCAGCAAGGTGTCCTTGTTCTTCTCCGACATGAGATAGCGCCAGTTCACCACATCACCTTGAGCATTGAGCACAGGAGTCAACTTGGCTCCCTTGACCGCAGCCATGTTCTTGCGGGGTGCTGGCTTGAACATCGCAGCAATCTCTGCCTGCTTGGCGTTCATGATCTCTGCGTTGGTGGACGCATTCATGGCCCCATCTGCATGGTTGACGTTCAGGTACCCACTGTGCTTCTTGGAACCCTTAGCTTTCTTGCTGCTGATGGAGATGGCTCCCGACTGGTAAGGCGACAAGCCGCCATCCTTGAGCACGTACATGGCCTTGGCTTCGGTATCTGGGTCTGCTGCGTCGTACTCCAGCGGACCTACCCTCACATAGCCCTGATCCAGCAGATCCTTCTCATCGGCAACGTATGCCGTTATCACCTCCACGTGAGGGTTCAAAATTTCACTGGTAAAGCCATGCATCATCAAGGCTTCCTGGCCCTGGAACAGCCGTTCCCTGGAATCCTGCTCCAGCCGCTTGTGCAGCTTCAGCGTGAACTCAACACCGTTGCCTCCGTCCGTGCGTTGCAACTCATCGCGCATGAGTTCGCTGGCAAGGTTGCGATCCACAGATGGTGAGTAGTCAATGGCGTACAAAGCCACCAAAGTCTCGATAGCCTTGGTTGCCTGCTTCAGGTCATTGCCTGACAGCGTGCCCTTGTGTACCGTGCCCGCCATGAAGGCGATGTTGTGGGCGTTCATCATGGTGAACCCACCCGCATCACGGCCTACCTTGGCATAGGCCAGTGCATTGGCTTGGGCCTTGAAGTAATGCTGGTATTGCGGGAAAGCAGACAGGGCATTTTCTGCCCTGGTGATGGCACTGGCCAAAGCCTTTGGATCGCTCAACAGCTTTTCCATGTCGGGCAGGCCCATCTGATCCAACAGGGCATGTGCCCCCGTGCGCAGGAACACACGGGTAATGCTAGCCTTTTGCTCGCGGTCCAGCGTCTTGTTAAAGGCTTGAGCCACGGCTTTGGATGCTGCCGTGATCACATCTTTGCGATGGCCCTCGTAACCCTTGGCCATTCGAACCATGGCTTCCATGGTTTCCTTGGGGCCACGCACCACATTGAACACCCCACCCACCAATCCAGGCCGTCCTTCATTCATCTTGTCGCGCAAGTCCCCAACAGCTTCCATGAACTGCGCTACCCGGTCTTCCGCCACCATGCGACCTACAGCCCCAGCTCCACGAACCAGGCGGAAACTGCTCTTCTTGATGAAGGAGGAATTCAGCACCCCCACCACGGCATTGCGGGCACTATCTGTTGCCTTGTCCACAATGCTGCTTGTTGGTCCGTTCGCTGCCTTGGCAGCATCCATGGCCAGGCGATGGCGCTTCTTCGCTTCGATATCCACCAACGTGGAAACCAATGCAGTCAGCTTGGAATCAGCACGTTGGCCACCATAGGTGTGCGTGATTTTGCTGCTAAAGAATTCCAGGATGCTTTCAAACACAGCCTGCAACTTGTTCGCCAAACCCTTTGCCTTGGAGATACGTCCCTGTTCAACATCCGTGCTCATCTGCAGCAGCTTGTTGAAGCCTTCGTGGGCCAAACCAAGGGCAGCGAAACGAGAGAGGTAATCCATCCGGTCGCCATTGCCCTTCTCCAGAGCAAACACAAAGTCGTGCAATGCTTGTGCGTTGTCCTTCTCTGTCTGGGTTGCCGTGGCCCAATCTCCGGCATGGAATTTTTCCACCGGCAGCTTGCGCTTGGCTTCCATGTACAGAGTAGCAAGTTCCTTGTAGGCAAACTTGGTGTTGGCTTCGTTGCCATCCAGTGCTGCGCGTACCGTGGCTTCCACCTGCTCAATGGCAAAGGCTTCTTGCTGGCTCACTACAAACCCTGAACCAAGGATCTTGGAAGCAAAGGGCGCAACACCAGTATCCAGCGCCTTCGTCCATACATCCATGGGAGAGATGGCCTGGCCACTCTTGAGCGATTCAAGGAAGGCACCAAACGGGCCATGCAGCTTGGCAGTCACATTGCCCAACAAGTTGCTCAGGTGATCCTGGAAACCGTGACTGATCTTGCCGTCATCCAACGCCTGGTGAATGTCCAGGGTGGTGTAGTCGTTGATACGGGAAGCCATGGATACCGTGGCAGTGACGCCGCTCTGTCGGTTATTGGCGGCTTTCTCCATCACCTGCATCACATCGTTGATGAGGATGGCCATACCGTTTTCATTCTTACCCACAGACTTGCGCAGGTTTTTGCCGTCCTCTCCTTTCAAGGAACCAAAAAGCATGTTGGTGATGTTCTTGATGAAGTCTTGCAATGCCGTCACTAGCGTCTTGGTTCCGTCTGCGGGCTTCATGTAGAACTGGCTCAGGACTTCCTTCTGGAACTCTGGGTTGGTCATGCCCCAAGTAACAAACTCGTCCAGGTTCTCAAAAGCAGCCTTGTGCTTTTCAAACAGGTCGTTGGTCTTGGCATAACTCTCTGCCTTGCCCATGAGCTTGTTCAGGTTGTCAATGAATGGCTGCACCTCCGGGTTGCCACTGCGCATGGCTTGCAACAAGGCAGAGTGAACCAGCTCATGCACCAACAACTCAGGCGTCAAACCAGAAGCCACAAACTCGGAGCTGAGTACGTTGATTTCCTCTGCGGTACCGTTCACAGAGTACCAACCACGGGAAGCGTTTTCAGGCACTTCCAGCACAGCATCTGCGGGTGTTTTTGCCGTGATGTAGCGCACTGGCATGGTGGGATCGACCACCTTGCTCAATGCTTTCAGCAGGGTCAGCGTGAAGTAGCGGTTAGGCAGTGAGGCGTCTTTCTGGTACTTGCGCACCAAACCTTGAATAACGCGCTCCGCCGTTGTCTCCGGGTTCTGTTTGAAGAATGCTTCCAGGTCTTTGTCTGCTGCAATACCAGGCTTACCCAACTTGCCGTAAGGACTGCTGGTCGGCATTGCAGGAGCCTCGTCATCCAGGTCGAACTCATCACCAGGTGATTCTTCTACAGCCTGTGCCTCCACTGCTGCTGGAACTGCTTCAGTGGTGGTGGTCTTGGCTCCGGGCTTTACGGTAGCAATGATCTTCAGTGCTTTCAAAGACACCGCATCTTGTTGAGACAGCGCTTCCGTCAACGCAGCCGCCTTCTCAGCTACCTTGGTCCGGTCTTGTTTCGTCACCGCATACTGCCCGCCTTCATAGGCGTACTGGTCAAGGTAAACCAGTTGAGTCAGCACAGCAAACTTGGTTTTGTCTGCTTTGTATGCAGACGACTTGGCGGTTTGCAGCAGGGATTCCAGAGCCGTGCCTGGGCTGCTCTTGGTGTCTTTGGCGATCTGTTTCAAAACCTGCTGCAGGTTCTTCACTGCCTGTGGAGACAGCGCGTTCTTCTGCGCCAGGTCTGAAATACCCGCAATCACGTTGGACAGCGACTGGTACACCTCTTCCATAGGAGAGTATTCCAGCAACCCTTCCCAGGTGTTCTGGTTCATGAGCTGGGCGGCTTGCTTCAGACCCAGTACCCCTGCGCCCACGGCATCATGGACGTTCAGCACATCCATAGCTGCTTGCGTGCGGTGGGATATCCCACTATCAAAGGAGTGGGTGCTGGCAGACCCCATGGCCACACCAGGGCTGTCACTGGTAGTGACCATGCCCGATGCCCCGATGGACTTTTCTCCCAAGGCTTGCTTGACCCCAAATTCGACCTTGTTAAAGTACTTGCTGTCTGTGCTTTGCTTGCGCTTGGTCTTGGCCATGCGCAAACCTGTCTTGACGCCTTTGTCTTTCTTGGACATGGCGGTTTGCAAGATAGGCTCAATACCGGCAAGCACCTTCTGAAACTCTGCTTCCTGTACAGAGTTCAAGTCCCCAATGACCTTGCCTTTCTTGTCCGTAGGCAATTCACCCTTGGAAGCCAAAAGGTTCACGTACTCTTCCCGCATACCAGAGTACACCGCGTCATACAAAGAGTGGGTGGCTTGGGCCAGGTTGTTCAACGTGTCCCGCTGCTCAAGGAAAGCGCCAAACTCTTCCTCTACTACGCCTACTGTGGCTTCTCCTACAGTGTTGGTAAACACTGTCTGGATAGAAGACACTGCACCGGGATGCAATGGCCTTGTCATATGCCAGGAGATAGGGTGTCCTGTCTGGATCTTGAAACCTTGCCGATCAATCAACATGTTGATGTTGTCAACATAGGCATCGACTTCGGCCTGACTGGCTCCTTTTTTTGCCAGCTTCTCAAAACCAGCGTAGATGGATTCAATGAAGGTATCTGCCATACCTTCCTTAATCCGGTCCATGGATGAACCAAAAGCTAATGGGTTCAGCGCACCTTTGACCAGGTTGCGCCCGTCTTTGGTAACGCCCTTTTGTTCAGAAAACAGTTCGCCGGAAATAGCCCAGATGCTGGCAATCTGTGCTGCAGCAGGGGTACCTTTAAAGTTGTTGAGCATTTCCTTCATGCGCTTGTGCAGCATGAGGGCCGTGCTCTCGTACACATCCATATTGCCCTGCGTACCACGGTACTGGCTGTAATGGGTGTAATGGGTGTAAGGGCTACCCTGCTCAAAGAAACCACCTTGGTTCAGTCGAGCCATCAAGGCTTCGGTGGTGTAGCCAGCCCCCAAAAGGATATGGTTCAGCATGGTTCCGTTGGCCACACCATCCACCTCACCCATGATTTGGGTTTCAAATGTGTAAGGGGCACCACCAGCTTCTGCCTCTTGCTGGTAAGCCATGGCCATCAGAGCATCCAGTGAGTGAGTGTTCTCACCGCCTTCAGCGACACCTGCCTTGATGGCGTCCTTCTCTTCTGCCGTAAGTTCTTCTTGACGGATGACAGCCTTGCGCAGCGCAGCAATAGCGTCTGCGTACACCGGCTGCTCGAGCATGGTGATGATTCCATCAAGCTGGGCTTCATTGACAGCCTTCTCGGTCTTTGTGCCCAAGCCTTCTGCAACCCGCAGATAGAAGCTAGTCATGGCTTCCGCATCTTCCGAGCTGATCGTGGCCTTCCAGTCAGGGGAACCAATGAAGTGCCGAACAATCTTGCTCGTCTGTGGGTTCACCGCATTGGTGGAGATACCTACTCGCTGCTGCTTCCACACATCAAATTCCAGGAAGAACGGAGTATCCAGTTTCTTCTCAGAACCCATCAAGTACTCACCAACAAACTCAGTAAAAAGATCCCATTCCCGTTCCAATCCTTGATTCTTGGCTTCCAGACCAGGCAGGTTCACCGCATGGGTAGTGGTTTCGTCCACCGGCTCTACACCCAGCAGTTCCAGGAACTCCTGCTTATCAAACAGGGCTGAGACTGCAAACATGTCTTTGCGTACCAGGCGTGGGCTGTTCTGGTTTCTGATCAGTACCTTTTTCAGTTCCGCAGGAACACCCATCTTGGTGCCAGAAGTTGTTTTCTGAACAGAGTTGATTGGTTCCAGGGACGGGAATCGCACTGCACCAGCAACCTTGAACAACTTGTCCAGCACCCCTTTGCTGCCACGGGTAGCTGCGACAATCTTGCGCGCATTCACAGGCACGACACCTTCCTTGTCGCGGGCCATGGTGATGAAGGAGTGGTAAGCGAAAGAGGCCACTTCTCCGCGTTTTCTCAGCACAGCGGCCTGGTCTTTTTCGCTCAAGCCAGCCAACTGCATTTCCAGCATGTCTGCTTCAGGAATCTTGGTTCGGCTGACCAGCCCTTCCCGCTCCAACAGCATGATGACCTGCACACCCAGGGCAGCACGCAAACGGGGTTGTTGCTCTTGGGAGGCTTCCTTGGTTGCCGACAAGCCCAACGCATCCAGCACCTTGCCACCCACAGCGTCATACACCAGATGGTCGTATGTACCAATCGTGTTGAGCTTGCTGCGGATATTGGGCAACACACGGGCATCCTTGCGATGGTGCAGGATGGCATTGATGGCCTTGTCCTTGAGCTTCCATGGCTTGGTGGACTCTTCTGCCACATAGCTCCAGGCGGCATAGGCAATCGCCAGTTTCACGTTCTCATCCAGAGCGACACCCTTGTCTGTGTCTTTCAGGAAGAACCGCATCATGTCCTGGTAGCGGAATTCATCAGCGAACTTCTTGGGAAGATTGGCTTGGATATCTGCCATCCATTCAGGAGCCACACGGAAGAAGGAAGCAATCGCCTTCTGATCCATGGTCTTGTCAGCCAGGAAGTCAGCCACCGCTACTCGACCTTCCTTCTGCGCTGTAAAGAAATCCTTGACCGTAGCCAGAGGACGCCCAACCACATCACCAGCAGCCTTGGCTGTCTGTTTCCAGTACTTGGCAATCTGATTGATCAGGTAAGGCTCAGTGACGTTGGGGTCAACATCATCAAAGACAGACAGTACAGCTTTACTAGACTCTTCTTCAGTCTCAGTAGTGTCTTCTGAGGTCTGCTCCGCAGACTCTGTTGACTCTGTGTTCTGAGCTGTACTGTTGTCTGCTGTGATAGAGTCCTTAGACTCCTTAGATCCTTCTACTGTGTCTGTAGTAGTCTGATCATCTCCTGCAGGAGCTACAGTCTGTTGAGTAGAGTCAATTACGGGCGCGGGGGCAGCGGCTTCCCACGGGAGCTTGCCAGGTGCTGTGTCTATCGGCGCTTCTTTGGGGCCTGTGACAACATTACTTGCTCCAGCGGGTTGCGCTGCAACTACTTTTTGGGGGGGTTGCCTCGGCTTGGTTTCTCCGGCAGGTCGAACGATCCCGGCAGTTCGTCCGCTTCCTTGAGCGTTTCCTCCCACTCTTCCGGCGTCTGCGGCAGGCGCCCCATCAGTTTGGCCCTTTCCAAATGTGCTTCGTAACCAGGCAGCGTTTTTTGGGAATAGTTCATTGAAGGTGCTTTCGTTGTAATCGTGTAAAGCCAGCAACTGAGCTACGAACTCTTTTGCGGCTGCTTCAGGGTTGATTTGGTGGACTTCCAGAGGATAGTCCACAATCCACTTGGCAAGACTCCCGGTATTGGCTGCGTGTGCCTTGAACTCATCCAGGAGTGAGGGTTCGCCAGCATCATTGGCCCAATAAACTTCAGCAGCCCATGCCCTGGACAAGTTAAATTTAGGTTTGGTGTCCGCGTCCTGTACATGCCCCAGTTCATGCGCAACGGTCCAGGCGAGGCGAACCGATTTGCTCATGGAGCTGTGCCACTTGCTGGCATCATTTAGCGCGTCAAAGTTGATACCAATAACAGACTGCCGCAAATAAGTCATCCCACGATTGGCTCCGGTTTCCAACACAAATTTCATTTTGTTGGCGACCTTTTGCGCATTCGCAGACAGCTTTTCAACCACCTTGTTGATGGCTTGTTGGTGTGCTACTTTCAGGCTGTTGAATTTCTTGGTCGGTTTGCCTTTGGCATCCCAATAAGTTTGCAACGCTGCAGCTTCTGCTTCCGACACGCCTTGAATGGGTGTGTTGAACCATGGGGCATCTGTAGGTGCTTCTTTGGAACCCGTTACTACACCTTGCTTACCAGTAGGTTGCGCAGAGATTGCAACAAGCGCATCCATGGCAGCTTTCTGTTGCTCTGGCGTTGCTGCCCTGAACCACTTGAACTGCTGCTTGAACTCTTTTTCAGCTTCTGCCCGGTTAGCTGCAGTGACTTTGCCTTTGTAAAGGTTGAACACAGAGGCCATCTGATCACGCATGGAAGACCTGTCTGATCCGTCCCGTACATTGCTCCAGATGTCGTAAACCTGATCTGTGTCCAGTGCATCCGTAAACGCGCTACCTTGCTTTACAGGCTGTCCAGCCGAATTTCCGGTTCCGGGTACAGCTCCAGATACAGTTCCTCCAACGGGAGCTGGTACGGCAGCAGGGGTGCTTGCTTGGGCAGGGGTTGCAGGCGCGACTTGCGTTTTGGCAGCTCCTGCGGCTTGTTGTGGTTGGTTCGTGACATTGCCGGTTCCTTTTTTGCCTGCGATAACAAAAGCTGCTTCCATCCCTTCCACTGTCTTGTTCAGGGCAGCGGACTCTGCCTTGATGGCTTCCACCAGCTTGGGGGTGTCCATCGACAAACCCCCATTGGCTTTCAGTGCTTCTGGTGTGAGTGGCGTTGTTGGGATCGACCAGACACCATCCACAGAACGAACGATCTGTGTACCTGGGCCAGTAGCTAACGCTTCTTGTGCAGCTGCTGCCTTGGAAGCATGAGTCACAGCAAAGGCTTGCAAACCTTCCATGGAACGTGCAGCCTTTTTGGTATTGCCAGTGACAAGGGCTTCACCGATTTCCTTGGCATAGGTGACGATGCCCTTGTTGTCTGCCGAGCCATTCATGACTTCCGACGAAACCATGTCCATGGTGCGCAGAGCATTCTGGGCAAGGCGTGCTTCGGAGAGCACCCGCAGGAAGGTTCGCTGCTCTGTAGAAAGGCCGTTGGAGGCGTTGTTGACCAGATTGGCTACCTGGGTGGCATCCAGGCTTTCAGGGCTGCGCATGGCCAGCGTGATGACCTTGGACACGGCTTCCTTTTCAGGGGATGTGTCCGTGTCTGCTGCGCGCATCATCTTAGCCACGTCGTCTGCAGTCAGTTGCTCGACTGGCTTGTTGGTGATACTCGTTTCTGCCTCTGCTGTGGCAGGGTTCACCAGGTTCTTCAAAAGCCCGTAGGTTTCCGTGGCTTTCTTCAGATCGCGCTCTACCTTGCTCAGATTGGCCTGGGCAATGCGTGCAGCTGCTTCTGCTGCCTTGGGATCTGCCTGGAGGCCGGTGAGCTGTTCACCCAGCATCTCGATCATGCCGGTCAGGGCAGCAACCTTGGGGGCATTCTTAGGGTCAGCCGCATCCAGATCAGCAAGCTGTGCCTTGCGTGTGTCAATGGCTTTCTGGGTACCCGCTACCGTGGTCTTTTCCACTGCCGATTGAGCCCCTGCCCTGGCAGTGTTCAGCGAGGCGAGGATTTCATCAGCCTTTACCAGGTTGGCTTGCTTTTGCTCAGGGGTAGTGTCTGCCAGCTGGCTGTTGCCGATCAAGGCACCAATAGCTCTTTGGGGAGCATCCAGCAAGGAAGACACATCGCCTGTCTTGATGGCTTCGTCCACCAGGGCTTTGGTGCTGGCAGTGGCTTTGCTTTCCTCGGACTGAGCCAAAGAAGACAAGCCCTTGGCCGCGTCTGCTGTAGCAGCAAGGGTGCTTGGCACGCCAGCCATGACACCGCCCGACAAACCACCGATCACGGCACCTTCGTAGATTTCTTTGGCAGTAGCCGGTTTCAGTCCTGCCTGCCCCTCACCGTAGGTCTGGAAACCTTCCGTAGCAGCCTCTGTAGCCGTGGCTTTGGATGTACCCAGCAAAGCATCCTTGAAGGATGTACGTTCTGACTTGGTTGTGGCACCCAGCTTGCCTGCACCCTTGAGCACGGATACATCACCCAGTTGTTCTGCAGCCGCCAAACCAGCAGCCCACAAAGCCATCTCTTCGCGTTGCTTTACAGAAGGATAAGCACCATTGTTTTCCTTCTGGAACTTTTCGATGCCCTTTTGAAAGGCATCAGCTGCGTAGCCCACATTGCCAGCCAACATAGCAGCCTTACCGCCAGCTCCTGCAGCACCAACTGCCAATTGGGGCAGGTTCTCAATGACGTACTCAGCCACCGCTCCTGGGTTGTTGATCGCGGCTTTGCCTGCTTCAGTCAGCAAACCAGCAATACCTGAAGTCAGCTTGGATGCGTCTTTGGTATCCCAGCCTGTGGTGACGTTGCTCCAGTTGGATTCGAAGTTCTGGGTCAGGTCTTCAGAGAAGGCTTGTCGCCGGGTCTGGTTGACTGCTCCGCTCAGATCAAAAGTGTTGTTGATGGTTCGGGCTGCTTCACGCTGCGCGTTGGATTGCTCAATCCGCTGCAGTACGGAAGCACCACCAAACTGGCCATCAAAAGCACGGTTCACATCACCCAAGGTAAACCCGGACTGTGGTACTGCAGACAACCGGGCCATGGTTTCCTGGCTGCGATCCCCATTCGCGTATTTGGCATAGGCGTCGTAGTCTTCCTGACCCAACGTAGCTGTTTCAGCTTCTGCTGCCAGAGAACTGGGCAATGCCACGATATTCCCGGCAAGGCGGGATGCACCGGAAACCAACGAAGCTCCTGCATTGACTGCCTGGGCAGGCGTGCCGTCTTCGTCCAAACCAAGGCGAGTAACTACCGAGTTTGCGTTGGCTTTATCCAATGCAGCTTGGCGAGCCTCCCTCTCTGCCGCAAACGCCCGCAACTGATTTGCTTTATCTCTGCTTGCTTTTTGAAGTTCATCGTATTTGGACGAAACCCCAATCAACTCATTGCGCTCGATTTCCTGTGTGAGTCGAGTATTGAAGTAATCCCGCAAATCAGTGCTCATATAACTCTTTCGTAATATGCACCGATTCTAAATAAAAAGGGGACCAGTGGTCCCCTTATTTGGTTTAGTGTAGATTACTTACCTGAATTAAGGATACTTCTGACAGCCTCTTTTCTAGAGTATTCCTTTAAATCTTTAGCTTCTGCTAGGCGCTTGGCAACCTCCGGCTTATTCATTTGTGCAATCAGCTTCTCTTTAATGTTTTTAGCCCGTTTAGCATCCGTGAACCAGCCGCCTTCTGCAGAACGGATAGCGGCCCGCACATCGTTAACTGACGGGGTAACAAAAACCCCTTTTTGTACCTCAATACCTGTTACGGCCAACTCGTTAAGAAGGTCTTGGATGGGGGCCACATCTTCTTCTGCGTCGAAGCCAGATGTTTTATCCATCAACGCAGGCACATCTTTTGCCAACTCTTCGTAGTTTCTGCGGGCATCTGGAGAACCTGGGGCACTCCAGTTATCTTGGGCACGTTCTGCATTGATTACCTTTTGTTGTGCCCTTGACAATGCAATAGCAGCAGCATCGTTGCCGATAGGGGAGCTGAGGTTGTTACTTGCAAAAGTAGAGCGAATAGGCTCTCGGTTCTTTTGAAGAGTGCGCGCAGAGAACTCCCTGGATCTTGTCAACTCTTCTAAAACCGCATCTGCTATCTTGGTGTCGCTACCACGAATATTTTCTACAGAAGGCAAACCATTTTTATTGGCTTCAGCATTCAGCAGAGACAGCTGCTCTTCTGTCATGTCGTCTATTCTGGCAAAGCCACCAGAATCTACGGGGTAACCAAGGTTTTGCGCCAAACTTCCGAGAGTCCTTTCACGATCTGTTTGTTGTAGCAAGTACGCTTCTCTGGCTTCTGCCAGTTTTGTTTCAAGTCGCAGCTGTTCCTCTGCTTCGTTGTTGGTGCGTTCTGCATTTTTGAGCTGCACTGCTTTGAGCTTGCTTTCTGCAATGGCGTTGGCTTCTGTGAACGGGGCCAAACGATCTGCTCGAGCTTGCTCCACAAAAGTGCGTTCCAACTTGCGCTCATCATCCAGCAACCTGTCTAAACCACGTAGATTCGGATTGGCATCTCGGATAGCTTGTTGAGCAGATTCATCTCGGTTGAGTACTGCAACACGATACGCCTGGCGAATTGGATCAGCAGCACGGTCAGCCAAAACATCATCAAACGTATTCTTGGCCGTGGTCTGTTGCATGAGGGCGGCTACACGCGCATCCTCTGCTCCACGCACCTTGGCCAGATCCTTGGGCTTCAAGGCAGCTCGCAGTGAATCCAGTTCACCGGATGCCCGAAGTGCTGCAACGTCATCCACGGAACCAACGCCTTGCAAGCGTTCCAGCAGGTTCTGTACATTGGCTTCATCGCCCAGATCCACCTGCTTTTGCTGCTGGGTCTGGTAGTCCTTGTACACCCCACCCAACTTGTCAAAGGCACTGCCAATGTTCTGCGCCGCATACTGCAAAGGCGTTGCTGCCTCGGCAAGGGAGCGCCCTTGTACGTTCTGCCAGGTGATGGGTGTAGCCATAGAAAATCCTTAGTAAGTACTGCAGAACACCTGTGTTCCCAGTCGGTTGCAAACAGTTTGTTTGGGTCTTGCGTTTTGCATGGAGTCAGAGAATGCTTTACCAGCGTTATGCATTTCTTTATTGGAAGCGGCTTGTTGCCCCAACTCTTTTTGCCAACTGAGGATATTTACTGCGATAGTCCTACAGGCTTCGCTTGTAAACACCCTTTTACGGTAGATATCGCCAGCCCTATCCAATTGCTCTTTATCGTAGGTTGCCGTAGCTGCCCTACGGTTCAGTAGCTGTACGCCTGTAGATGCTGTTTCGGTGTCTATCAATCCTTGACGGCTGCAGGATTGGATACCAACCCAATGATGTGCAAAGTAGTCGTAATCGCTGTGTTTGAACGTGTACGAAGCACACCCCATCAAACCAACTGCGGAAACCAAAGACAGAACCAGGTGACGCGCTTGCATAAAAACCTCTTGTTTCACTGTGTAAAGGGGAGGTTCTTATAGCAGAGAGGCAGCACTTCAGGCAATCTTGTTCGCACCCATGTAGTCGCCCACCGATTGATAGGCACCACTGTTGGAGGCCACACGAGCACGCTGACGGTCTTCCAGGCGGGTGTTGGTGGACTGTCGCTGGGCGTCGTAATTCATCTGGAACTGTCGCTTGTTCTCTGCCAGGGTTTGCTTGGCAAGGCCGTACTGTTTCATGCCTAGAAAGCCCTGCATCAACGCACCACCAGCGTTCAGAGCCATGCCACCCCAGCCATTGGGACCAAGCATCCCATCAGTCCAAGAAGACTCGCCGCTTAGATCGCGGGTGTTGTTCATGGCGTTTGCGCCAGAATTGAAACCAGCACCTTGTGCTGCTTGCATAGCATTCGCAGACCAATCCTGGGGCAACACAGGTTGTGAATACATCTCCATAGGCGGAGCGCCATAGGTTCCTGAACCAAGCTGCCCCAACCCACCCATGCTGAGGTAGGGGGAGGGCATTGGACGAAAATCCCCGTAAACACTAGACATAGTTGTTCTCTCCTATTGTTTCATTAATCTCTGTAAGGCTAGCTACGCTACACCAACCGTCCGTGGTTGCTGTGATAACCGTGCTGCTGCTCCGCCAATTTTCTGGCGACAACAGCATCTGTAAATTCTGTAAACGCACCAACTACAGTATTTTTGTTATTGACTGAAATGGTGGCCACCCATCTTTTTCTAAGGGCGCTCCAGCAAACCCCAATAACACCTGATGTATTGGTACTTGGCAGTTTTCGGTTACGAAGGTTCTCTGCTCTCGCAACTTCCCGCAAATTGCACCAACTATTATCGTGCCTTAGGCCGTTAATGTGATCCACATCTGCACCAGGGAGAGTCCCTGTCATATATAAAAAGGCCAGGCGATGCGCGTAGTGACGTTCCCCTAGAACGCAGATCAGCAGATACCCAGTTTGTTTTTTAATATATCCCGCACAACTTCCAACTTGTGTCCGCCGAGCAGTACTCTTCTTCCACGTAAATAACCCAGTCGCTGGGACGTACTCTAGCACTTCTTTTAGTGACTCCTGAGATAGCGCAGAGACTGGCATTTTTTAGGTTCCGATGGTTTCGTAAAATTCAGGTAACTTTAGCGATACGTTCACGTAGTTAGATATCGCGCTAATACCATTCATTCCAATATTGCCGGAATGTACCGTCCTATTATAGAAGTCATTAGGACTTTCACCGAAGATAACAAAAGGACTCAGATGATTGTTGGAGTCCAGTAGTTTGCTGGTTCTCTCCATCTCTTTGGCAAAGTCGTCTTTCATTACTGAAAGCTGTTGGTAATCACCCACCAGGTCTTTCATCATGTCCTGCAAGTTATCCGAGATACCTTTGGACAGTCCTGTAGATAACTGGATAAGTTCCTGTGCCCAAGGTGCTCCAGCAACTGAGCCAGCATCAATAGCCTGGTATGCCCCATAGGTTGCCGCCACGATGGCAATGATGAAAGCCAGGTCAATACCTACCAGCTTTACAAACAGTTTGAAAGCAGCCCCCAGTACAAGCCCTATAACCAGCTTCTCAATAATAATCAAAGCCAGGGTTAAATAGGCTGCAGAAGTTCCTGCTAGTACTGCCGCTGCTATCTCAGGCTGCATGGATACGACTGCTATCACGATACCAACAATAGTAATGATGGCCTTGAACAGTCCTGTCTGGTACCACTTCACTTTGATGATCTGCACGCTGTTGAATACAAAGTGCAGAGAACGTGAATAGAGCTTTTCCCTGTCAGGGATCGAGTAGCTGTCCGTAATGGATCGGTCAATTGGGATCAACAGGATATCGTCTGTCTCATCCCCAGTGGTGTAGTGGCCATCAATGATGTAGTAGCGCAGCTGCAGATCCACCACCAGAATTTCTTCGTAGAGGCTTTCGGTAATTTGATGCCGGTAGTAGTGGTACTTGTAGGGGATGGCCTCATAGGACACTTGGCCAGTCTCTTGGTCGGTGTACTCCTGTCGGCGGGTTTCCGTGGACATGCCACTGGTGTATGTACCTTTGGCCCCAATGGAACCAGCTACTTTCTTTTTGAAGATCCCACGGTTACTGAGAGACAGCTTGAATCGCTTGTCCTGGATCACGATAGTGGAGACAAGGAACGTGCTGTCTCCCCACTGAAACTGCGCAATCGCACCTGCTGTAGGTGATTTGTACTGGTTGCCTCTAGAGTAGTGCAGGTTTTCAAAGAAGGAAAACAGGTAACGACACTCCAGCTGGTCTTTGCTGTTGGCAGGCACTGCCATGATCAGCATGGCTTGCTGAACATCCTTGATATCCGGATTCTCATCAATAGCTGCAGCCACCTCGTCGTAGTCCATACCAAGGTACTTCACTAATTTCTTGGAGGTCTTGTAGGCTGCTGTTGTTGTATCTGCAATTTCTGATTTTTTATCGAAACGAAAGTAAGCAAAGGGGAAGAAGCTGCCATTGGTTTCTGGCTTGGTACCAATCAGCGCATCCAGGCTTGGGTGTGTACCGCTGCCTACCCGGTACATCCAGTACTTGGGCACACCATCAACCAGGTAGCGCACATGAAAGTAGTCCTCATTGGCCAGCCCATATGCATCCACCAAAGGGATGGTTTTCTCTACCGTGTTCAGGGTCTTTTTAACAATGCCTTCCATATCCGGTTCTGACTGGGATTCCCAGACACCACGGATACGCACATAGTCTTCTGTGGCTGTCGTGCTGGCCTCTACCGGGGTGAAACCAGTGACTGAATTAAGAAGGCCAGGGGACAGGCCAGGTCTGCTGGGAGAGGCTCCTGCCAATGGGGATACGCCTAGCTGCTCTAACGCGCTTTCAGAGTACTGGCCCAGCTCTGCTTTTGGAACCACCACCACCATGTCATCCAGGTACACCGGCAAACCACCAGGAGCTTTCAAGCCTACCAGCTCATTGGTGATCGTGTTGTAGCCAAACTGTGCGATGGTCTGCATCCAGCCAATGTGCAGGCTGTTGGGTGGCCCCAGATGTGAGTAGTCCACCTGTACCTGCTGTCCTTCCAGAGCAGCTAGTACTGCACCCACTTCTGCGGTACCCACGGAAGCCGCAACAATCTGGCCAGAAGGCAAACCGTGTACATAAGATCGCTTGGCGTACTCGTACATCCGGTCTGCTTTCAAACCAATAGAGCCGGTCAGCTCTTCCATGATGTGATCGGGCAAGTCACCGTTTTGGAAGATGGCTCGGGTAACCCCGGTCTTGATGGCGTCTGGGAGCAAATCGTCTTCTATGGCGCGCACCACAGAGGTCCCCACCACCGTTTTTTTCTT
>AMFJ01033628.1_pt1 | contig 21521 bp, 16 predicted proteins | sample 427208 | NCBI WGS metagenome assembly AMFJ01 (sample SAMN02954298, study PRJNA114691) | groundwater metagenome | biome: aquatic; feature: subsurface aquifer; material: sediment; isolation source: subsurface aquifer sediment | place: USA: Rifle, CO | collected 2008-08 | reverse complement strand
CTGCCCTATCAAATAAGGCAGCCTCTTGAATTATTAAGCGATTTAGACTAGAAGAGCAAACGAATTCCCAACTGCATTCCCCAGGTACTTCCTGTGGTTACAGAGTTGATTTGCTGGTTCTTTGCGTCGAAGTTTGCGATATCTGTTGCATTAAGAGTATAGGTTGGTTGCCCACCTGGATTGATTCCCATATACTTCAAAGGCATGATAACATTATAATTGTTGGCAAGACCGGATTTTGTATAGATACCCCAGTTTTTGCTCAACAGGTTAGCTGCATTTACGATGTCCAGACTCAGTTGCAGCGTGTAGCGGCGATCTGTTCCGAAGTTTGCAAATACATCCTGAATAACTTTCACATCCCAACGGTTCTTCCAAGGGTTAACAACGCCAAATCTCTCGGCATATTGTCCCTGACGTTTGCTTAGGTATGGATCGTTTAGAACATACTCCATGAATTTATCGCTTTGCTCCTGAGCGGTCATTTTGCCTGCTACATCAACAAAGGCCAGTTCGTATTGATTATTAGGAACATAGAGAAGGTCAGATGAAGCTCCGTCGCCTGTCATATCGTTTGAATAGGCAACTGATGAGCGGCCTTGAGCTGCTCCACTGTAATAAACAGAAATTGAAGTTGCAAAATTCCTTGCATATTCAATTCTGTAAGTTAACGAACCAACAACTCTGTGAGGAACTGCAAAGCTAGAGTAGCTAAGCTGTGGAGAGTTAAGGTTAAACGCGTCAAGGTTGCTTGTCCATGCTGAGTATGCAGACGAACCCGGGTTAGCAGAAAGGTCCTTAGACAGGTTAAATGTGTATGCAAGCATACCTGAGAAACCATACTGGAAGTTTTTAGTCAGCTGAGCTGTAAAGAGAGCCTGATAACCCTGGTTTGAGTTTGAAAGAACCATAGCAGAAGCAACATTGCTGTTTACTTTGTTTCCACTCCAGTATGCTCGTTTGTCGGCACCTGAGAATACTCTGTTTGGATCAGGAAGGTTTACGTTCTTTTGAACAACTGAATTGATGTCTTTTGAGAAGAGAGCTTCTGCTGTGAAGATCATATTGCCCGGAAGCTCGAAGTCTCCTGCAAGGTTTGTTCTCCATATCTGAGGCATTTTGAAATCTTTGCTAACCTCTGCAAGTGCAGCTCCTGAAGCTAAAGTTCCGCTCATTGTAGGAGGGAACAGTGTAGGATACTTGGCAATTTGCGCTTTGAAATCGGGGTTAAACCTGAAATCGGCAGGAAGTTTTGCTGCAGTAAGACCTACCTCAGGACTTTGTACAGTTCCTGAAGAAGTAGGCTGGTTTGTGAACCAAACGAAAGGAAGCACTCCCGAGAAGATACCTGTCCCTCCGCGAACCTGAATGCTTCTGTCGCCTTTAACGTCCCAGTTGAAACCAACTCTTGGGTTGATTTGAACTTTGCTGTTTGGCCACTCACCCACATGCATTTTATATCCTGCAAAATCAAGTGCAGCAATTCCAGGGTTGTCAATAAGTTTGTTGTGGTAAAGAGGAAGTTCGGCGCGTACACCATATGTAACCTTAAAGTTTTTGTATAATTGCCATTCATCCTGAATGTAGATACTTGCAAGACCAAAACTCATTTTGACACCTGTGATGTCTTGTCCTTCGTAGCCATAAGTGGCGCCAAAAGCTGTAGGTTTAACATCATTGATGAAATCGTCAAGCGATGCATATCTGTAGTAGCTTGTTCCTTCACGGATATATGAGTTGTTTACGAAAATATTGTCGTATGCAAGACCTGCAGTTAGAGTGTGCTTGTCCAGATTTATTGACAAGTTGTCGATTACCGAGAAGGTGTTATTGACAACCTGATTTTTATAACTGAAAAGCTCATAACCAAATGACATATAAGGATCGTTGTCTTTGTAGATGTCTACAAAAGGAAACAGAGCACTGTTTGATGTTCTGCGAGGGTCAGTTGTTCCGGTATATGAAACCAGGAATTTGTTGGCAAATTTCGAACCAAATGTGCTGTTTAACTCAGCTGCAAAAGCATCAATTGCATTTTCGTTTCCGTAAAATGAATTTGAGAATGAGATTGATTTGTCTGAAACACGGCTGTAGTTAGATCTTGGAACACCCGGAGGGCCCGAGTTGGCATTTGTAAGGCTGGTAGAGGCGTTTCTCATTCTGTTGTATCTCAAGGCAAACTTGTGGTTCCTTGAAATGTTCCAGTCTAAACGAGCCAGAATTTTGTAGTTGCTCGAAGGAAATGCCGAGAAGTTCTGATATTCACCCGGATCATAGTCATATTTTGATAACAGGTGTGCTTTTGCTCTTTCAAGGTCGGCAACCGTTGTGCGGGAAATTCTGTTTGTAATGTCGGCAACTCCGTTGGTACTCGGTTCCCAACCGCTGGCCGGAGAGAGTTCTTTTTCGAACTCACCGCTTATGAAGAAGAAGAGTTTGTTCTTAATAATTGGACCTCCAGCAGTTAAGCCATATACGCTTGAACTTCTTGAGTGGGCATTGGTTACAATAGCATCTCCCACTTTTTCACCTGTAAAAGATTTAGGTCTCTGGTATGTGTAAACCGAAGCCTTGATTGTGTTATCACCACTCTTTGTTACTGCATTGATTGCTGCTCCGGTGAATTGTGACTGACGAACATCATAAGGTGCAAGGTTAACAGAAACCTCGGCAATCGCATCCATAGAAATTGGCTGAGACGAACCGCCAGGCATTGCACTGCTGGACAGACCGAAGTTGTTGTTGAACGCAGCACCGTCAATCGTTACAGTATTAAAACGACCGTCACGGCCTGCAAATGAGTTGCCATTTGACTGAGGGGTCATTCTTGTGAAATCTGTGATACTGCGGCTTATTGAAGGAAGGCTGGTAAGTTCTTTTGAACTGATGTTCATTGAAGCTCCAGTCCTGTCCCTGTTTAAGATAGGATTCACAACTCCGGCAGTGATAACAATCTCACTGAGGTTTACAGTCTGTTCCGTAAGTGTAGCGTTGTGCACATAGTTTTCACCCAGTCTTAGAGTAATGTTCCCGGATTTAGTTGAGCCAAAACCGAGGAAAGACACTTCTGCAGTGTAAGGACCGCCGATACGCATGTTCTGTATGCGGTAGTTACCTGCATTGTCTGTAATTGCATAATACTGAGTTCCGGATGGTGTATGAACAGCGACAACTGTTGCTCCTATAACAGGAGTTCCATTAGCCTCTATAATTCGTCCACTCATAGTTGATGTAGTAACCTGAGCATATGCTGCAAAGGCCACAAACAAGCTCAGGGCCATTAGGGCAAATTGCTTAATAGTTTGTTTCATAGATATTTATATAAGTTGTTTAGTATTCCGTCGCAAAATTAACAAAATCGCTTATAAAAGTGGCAATATTTTTTGAATATTTAACAATTGCTTAACCTTTTTATGCATTTTAATAAAAAAGTGTATATTTGCGACCAATATGTGGAGAGATTTGACTGCTTGCAACCACAACAAAAATGCTAAAATTGTCTTCAATACAGCCCATTTGGTATTCATTTCCGTCATTGGGATGTTCTAAGCAAAAGCATATGGTTGCGCCGGCACGAACACTTTTCGCATTTGAGTGTTTAACTTGTTATTTACTTATTTAAAGCGCAATTTTATGGCATATTTATTTACATCGGAATCGGTGTCTGAAGGACACCCGGACAAGGTTGCAGATCAGATTTCTGACGCAATTCTTGATGAATTTCTAAGGCAGGACCAGAACTCAAAGGTTGCCTGCGAAACATTTGTCAGCACCGGACTTGTTGTTGTAGGCGGAGAGGTAAACTCAAACGCTTATGTAGACATCCAGACTGTTGCAAGAAGAGTAATCAACCGCATTGGCTATACAAAGGCCGAGTATATGTTTGACGGCAATTCCTGTGGTATTCTTACTGCAATTCACGAACAGAGTGCAGATATAAACAGAGGTGTTGATGTTGCTGTAAGTGACGAACAGGGAGCCGGCGACCAGGGTATGATGTTCGGCTATGCAAGTACCGACACCGAAGAGTACATGCCGCTTCCTCTCACACTTTCTCACATTGCTCTGCTTGAACTGGCAAAAATCCGCAGAGAAGGAAAGGAGATGAAATATCTGAGGCCGGATTCTAAATCGCAATTCACAATTGAATACGACGACAACAATAACCCGCTTCATGTTCATACAATCGTAATTTCGACCCAGCACGACGATTTTGACCCGGACGAAAAGAGGATGCAGGAGAAAATTAAAAGCGATGTAAGGAATATCCTTATTCCAAGAATTTTAAACAGGCTCCCAAAACATACCCGTGATCTTTTCAAGGAAGATTATATCCTTCATGTAAATCCTACAGGAAAATTTGTAATCGGAGGCCCTCACGGAGATACAGGACTTACAGGCAGAAAGATAATTGTAGACACTTATGGCGGCAAAGGTGCACACGGCGGTGGAGCGTTTTCCGGAAAAGATCCAAGCAAAGTTGACCGTTCTGCAGCCTATGCAGCACGTTATATTGCCAAAAACCTTGTTGCAGCAGGTGTCGCAAAAGAAGTTCTTGTACAGCTTGCCTACGCAATTGGTGTTGCACAACCTGTAAGTATCTTTGTTAATACATACGGAACATCAAAATTCAATGATGTGGAGATTTCAAATATTGTATCAAAGATTTTTGACCTCCGTCCCGCAAAGATCATTGAAAAACTGCAACTGAAATACCCTATTTATGAAGCAACCGCAGCCTACGGGCACATGGGCAGAGATCCATTCACAAAAGAAATTGAAATCCTTGTAAATGGAGCACCGGTTAAAAAGGATGTTCAGTTTTTTGCCTGGGAGAAACTCGATGCAGTTGACAAAATCAAAGAGGCCTTTAAAATCTCTTAATTCAATTGTACTTATTTGAAAAAGAAGTGGAGCTCATCGGTTCCACTTTATTTTTTTTCCGAATCCAAGCCGGTTATCAGTAAGCTTCGCTTCGGTAATAGTGAGCTTCCAAAGGTCGCCCCCTTTTAAAATTGCATAGGGAAAGCGCTTAAGATATTTCATTTTATATGGGCCAAGAAGAGAGTCGTCACATTTCTCCATTTGGGCTTTAAACTGCAACCCTCTTATTTCTCCTATCTTATCTGTTTCCAAAGCCACTCCTCCGGCAACAACATTACTTTTTTGTGCAAGTTTTATATGCCTTGTATGATCTTCCGATGTTATAAGGAATGCTGCCTCATCTTCCAAAAAAACGTAAAAAGCATGTGAACACCATATGTCTGACACGTCAGACACAGCCATCGTAAGCAGATGATGCTCTCCCAGAAATCTGACAATACGCTCCGGGAGCTTCCCTTCAATAGTGTTTGGATTCATTTGCTTATTAATGTTTAGGATGCTTTGCTATTTTTACTGAATCTTCCCATAAGTAAACCTTATCGGAACGGCGAAGCTTCTCTCCCTCAGGAACAGATATTGAGCAATACTCACCTTTAACAGCCTTTTCGACAGGAGTGAGATGGGTTCTTATCTCTGTAACAATGTGCTGCAAAACACCAGTTGATGGCCCTTCGATAAGGATTTCATCTCCCTGTTTGAGCTCTCCGGTTTCTATGAGGACCTCGGCAACAGACAGGTTACTGAAGAAATTTGTAACCTTTCCCACATATCTTTTCTTTTTTGTTGCTTTGTTTCCGTAGACTTCGCTCCACTCACCAAGCTTTGCACCCTGATAATATCCGTCCCAGAATCCCCTGTTAAAGACTTCAGAAACTCTTTTCTCCAGAGAAGCAATTAGCTCTGGTGTATATGTTCTGTCACATACGGCATTTGCGGCCTCTCTGTACGCTGCTGAAACTGCTTTAACATATTCGGTAGAACGCGCTCTACCCTCAATCTTAAAAACTCTGACTCCGGAATCAATTATTTTATCTACAAACGCTATAGTGGACAAATCCTTGGGAGACATAATGTATTTATTGTCCACCTCCAGTGAACGGCCTGTTTCTTTGTCAGTAACTTCATAAGAGCGGCGGCAAAGCTGGTAGCAAGATCCCCTGTTTGCAGATGCATTATATTCGTGCAGGCTCAGGTAGCATTTCCCCGAAACAGCCATACAAAGAGCCCCGTGACAAAAGAGTTCAAGCCGAACAAGATTGCCGGAAGGACCCTTTATTCTTTCTTTTTCAATTATTTCGCTAATATCTCTTATCTGGTTTAGATTGAGTTCTCTTGCCAGAACAATTACATCTGCAAACTGTGCATGATACTTGAGACTTTCGGAATTGGAGACATTCAGCTGAGTCGAAATGTGAATCTCCATATCCATTTTTCTGGCATAAAGAATCACTGTCATATCAGATGCAATTATCGCGGAAACTCCTGCTGTAACTGCTGCATCTATTGTTTCGTGCATCGCTGGAATGTCTTCGTCGTATATTACAATATTTAGAGTAAGATATGACTTCACTCCTGCTTCTTTACATATTTGAACAATCTCCGAAAGAGATTCTACCGTAAAATTATTGGCCGAGTGTGAGCGCATGTTAAGATGCCCCACCCCAAAATAGACAGAGTCGGCCCCTCCCTGAATGGCGGCTCTGAGGCTCTCAAAATTCCCGGCAGGAGCCATTATCTCAATATCCGAACTTTTTACGCTCATTATGTCTTTACTTCTCTCTGTTCAACATCAGATTTGCAAATTCCAGCAATCTTTCACGCTGGTCCGGTGAAAAATGTACACAATCAAGAGCTTTTTGAGCTTTTTTGTGATATTCGCCAATCTCTTCCTCGGCAGCAGTTTTTACCCCCAGTTTTTCATAAAGAGCTTTTACTTCTGCTATTTTCCCCTTTGGTTCACAATTCGTTGAAGTTATCAACTCGTTCAATTTGTCACTGTCTTTACCCTGAGCCCTTTTTAGACACTCAACAAGAAGCCATGTCTTTTTATTGCTTAAGATATCTCCTCCAATTGCCTTTCCAAATATGTTTGTGTCTCCGAAACTGTCCAGGTAGTCGTCTTTTATTTGAAAAGCAAGACCAAGCAGGTAACCGTAATTGTAAAGTGCCTCTGAACACTCCGGTGGTGCTCCTCCGATTATTGCTCCCATCTTGGCCGAACAGGCCATGAGAACAGCTGTTTTAAGACCAATCATATCCAGATATTCCCCGGTTGTAATTAGCGGAAGAGTCTCATAGTTCATATCAAACTGCTGCCCCTCACAAACCTGAGCGGCTGTATCTGAAAAGAGGGTTAAAACATCTTTTATATGCTTTTCCGGAGTGAATGCAATAAGCTTGTATGATTTTATGCACATTACATCTCCCGAGAGAATTGCAATGTTGTTGTTCCACTTCTTGTGAACTGTCGGCTGATTTCTCCTCAGAGATGCTCCATCCATAATGTCGTCATGAATGAGAGTGAATCCGTGAAAGATTTCAAGTGCAAGCGCAGGGTAAACGATAGAGTTGTCAATTTTGTCGTAAAAGAGGTTGAAGCAAATTATTGCCATTTTGGGCCTTAATCTTTTCCCTCCTATGGATATCAGATACTCTATGGGTTCGTATAACTCGCCCGGATCTCCTTCCCAGTTGAGGGAAGAGATACCTTTATCAACAACTGCATCTATCTCGTTTAGTGTATACATCTCAAAAAATCATTAATTGTCCCGGCAAATTTAATCCTTTTTTAGACAAATGCGTATATTCGCACCCGTGGAAAAAAGCAACTTTGAAACTGCAACTGTTGTAAAACATACTGGAAGTCACTATATGGTGTCCAGGCTGCCTGCATGGAATCTCATTCCCTGCGTAGTAAGAGGCAAACTCCGAATAAAAGGTTCCGGCACAACAAATCCTATAGCAGTTGGGGATGTTGTAGATTTTATGCAGGAAGATGGGGGAATGGGCGCGATTATTAAAATACATCCGAGAAAAAACTACATCATCCGCAAGTCGACAAATCTTTCAAGGCAATCGCACATAATTGCATCAAATTTAGATACAGCTTTTCTTGTTGTAACTCTTGATTTTCCCGAAACAAAGACAGCATTTATCGACAGGTTTCTTGTCACCTGCGAAGCATATCGGGTTCCTGTAGTAATCGTTTTAAATAAAATTGATCTCATTTCGGAAGAATACATCGAAAATCTGGCTGCATTCAAAAAAATATACAACAATGCAGGTTACAAAGTTGTTGAAATTTCGGCCCTTATCGGACAAAACATTGACACTGTGAGAGACTTGTGCAAAGGAAAAATTTCCCTGTTTTCCGGACAGTCAGGGGTTGGAAAATCTTCTCTAATAAACTCTCTGGACAATGCTCTCTCTTTAAAAACAGCGGAAATTTCTCATTATCATTTGCAGGGCAAGCACACAACCACTTTCTATGAAATGCACCCTCTTGAAAATGGCGGATTTATTATAGACACGCCCGGAATTAAAGGTTTTGGTCTCATAGAGATTGAAAAAGAGGAGTTAAGCCACTACTTTCCGGAAATGCTGAAAATCACTAACAATTGCAAGTTCGCTCCATGCACTCATACTCACGAGCCCGATTGTGCAATCAAAGAGGCCGTTGAGAAAGGCGTTATTTCCCCTGAGAGGTACATTTCATATCTTGGCATGCTCGAGGATGAAGAAAAATACAGGTAGCTTTTCAGATGAATAAGAAGATTCTTAAACTGGCCGGGCCCAGTATCCTTGCAAACATTACCGTGCCGCTTGTGGGAATCGTTGACCTTGCCATTGCAGGAAGGCTTGGGGATGCCGCTATAATAGGAGGAATAGCGATTGGCACTATGCTTTTTGATCTTTTGTACTGGAACATGGGATTTCTCAGGGTAGGAACAGCCGGATATGCTGCTCAGGCCTACGGAAGGAGAGACTTTCGGGACAGTATGAAAATTCTTGTTCAAGCAGTTGGAACAGCTTTAATTACGGCATTGTTTATTCTGGCGATTCAATACTTCTATATTGAAATTGCATTTAATGTTGTCGTGTGTACCCCTGAAGTAGAGTCACTTGCAAGAAAATATTTCTTCATACGGATATGGGCTGCTCCCGCAACACTGAGCCTGTTTGCTTTCAAAGGGTGGTTCATTGGCATGCAGAATACAGTCACTCCTATGATTGCAGATATTGTTGTGAATGTTGCAAATCTGTTTATCGTTATTTATCTGGCTGTTTACTTAAAAATGGGGGTGCCGGGTATTGCGCTTGGAACTGTTCTTGCACAATATATAGGACTAATAGTAACACTGTCCCTTCTTTTTGCATACTACCGTAAACTCTTTCACTATATAAGTATCAAAGCCAGCCTCAAGTTTAAAGAGATGAGAAAATTTTTCATTCTCAACGGGAACCTGTTTATCCGATCCTTGTGTCTCTTGCTGGTCTATTCCGGGTTCACCAGTTTTGCCGCCCGTTATGGCGACCAGTTACTTGCAGTGAGCACAATAATGATGAAACTAATGCTGCTTTACTCATACTTTATTGACGGATTTTCATATGCCGGAGAGGCTCTTTGCGGAAAGTACGTAGGTGCCAGAGATGTTTTTTCTCTTAAGCTTGCCATTCGCAGCCTTTTTAAGTGGGCTTTCATTATAGCTGCACTCTCTACAATTGCCTACTTTGCAGCCGGCGAATCACTTTTCCGGCTGATGACAAATAATCAGGAAGTAATTAGCAGTTCATCTCAATTTATGCCATGGCTGCTGCTTATACCTTTAATCAGCTGCATTGCTTTTATGTGGGATGGAATATATATCGGCGCCACAGCTACGGCATCTATTAGAAATACTATGATTGCCTCGGCGATTTCGTTTTTTGCTACTTTTTACATTTTTGAACCGCTTATTGGAATCCAATCGCTCTATCTTGCATTTTCGATGCATCTTATTGTGAGGACTGTCCTAATGACTGTGTTCGCAAAAAAAGAGGTGATAAGCAAAGCTCTCACCCCTTCATTTTAATACCTGGCCGAGACTGCATCCCAGTTTACAATGCCCCAGAGAGCAGTAAGATAATCTGCTCTTCTGTTTTGATAATCGATGTAATAGGCGTGTTCCCATACATCGAATGTAAGTATTGGAACCAGCCCTTTTGTGAGAGGATTTCCTGCATTGCTCTCTTTAATAATCGACAACTCTCCTTTTTCGTCTTTTACAAGCCATGCCCATCCAGATCCAAACAAAGTTGCAGCTGCATTGCCGAACTCCTTCTTAAAAGCATCTAATGATCCCCATGTTTTGTTCACGGCAGCAGCAAACTTTCCTTCAGGAACTTTGCTCCCACCTGGTTTAAACGAATTGAAATAAAAAGTGTGATTCCAAATCTGAGCAGCATTGTTAAAAATTCCGCCTTCGGATTTCTTTACAATTTCGTCGAGCGACATTTTTTCGTAGATTGTTCCGGGGATGAGATTGTTCAGGTTTGTGACATAGGCCTGATGGTGCTTCCCGTGATGGAACTCAATTGTTTTCTTGCTTATAACGGGCTCAAGAGCTTCACTGTTATAAGGTAATTCCGGTAATTCAAATTTCATGGTTTTTTTTAAACTTAAAATTTACTTTACAAATTTACAAAACTCCCGACAATTATCTGCACATAAGAAATTTGAAATATTTTCATTAACTTTGGTTTAGGGTTTATTATAACAAATACACCTAATCAGTTATGCTCAAGAGATTACTCCTAATTTTTTGTTTCTTGTCCGCGGGTTTATCTTCTGCTTTTGCTCAGGCGAATGATTCTTCTGTTACAAATCCTCTTTTAAGCATACTGGCACCCAAAAGAATTCTGCTTTTATACTCAAAAGAGCGCTCCAACGAGCGTGTTCGTGAGTTTTCCTCCGGATTTTCAAGTTTTCACTCAAACAACAAGATTTATTCCGGGATAATTAACCTTCACATGGATGCCGACGGCCTAAGAAACAGAGAGGAAAAACTTGCATTATTAAACCGTTCAAGGCGAACCGTATTTACTCAAAACAAAATAGACTTAATATTCGCAACCGATTCCGAAGCATATGAGATTTTAAGTGCTGCCGATTCTCTGGAGCCGTTTGGCATTCCCATTATTTGCGCCTATCTTGAAAATAAAGACTTTAAACCTAAGGCAGGTGTGTCTAAAATTGTAACCACTATTCCTGTAGAAGAGAACATTCGGCTGGGGGTGAAATTGTTTCCTGAGACAAAGGAGATATTGTTTATTTTCGACGACAGTGATTATGGTGAGAAAGAGGAGATTTTTGCAAGAGAAGCCGCTAAGAAGTTCGAAGGGAGAGTGAACATGACTTACCTTTCTACGAAGGGAATTACATACCCCGAATTCATGAACCGTATCAGCTCTTTTCCTCTTAATTCCTTTATAATTCTTTCCACATGGCTTGTAGATTCAAAAGGAAATTACAGGTCATCCGGCAATTTTTTCCCTTTTATGTCGAGAATAAATAATATCCCTGTATTTGGAATTCAGAACCTGTCGTTGGGATCGGGAATTATTGGAGGATATTCCGTCTCCAGCTGGGACCAGGGATATAAAGCTGCCGAAGTCTCTCAGAAAATATTAGGTAACCCGGGTTTTGTAATAAATGATACTTTAAGAGATTTTCGATTGATATTTGATTTTAATCAAATAAAAAGGTGGAATTTACCCCGTGAGGATCTTCCAAAAAACGCAAAATTCATAAACAAACCTCCGAGTTTCTTTGAGGATTTTAAAACTGAAGTTCAGTTTTTAATGGCATTTATTATATTGCTGTTTACATCACTTCTGGTTTTTTCTGTCTACCACTTTCGATACAGAATACTAAATCAGGAACTTCTTAAATCTAACAGGAAGAGCGCTCAAAGACAGAACCTTTTAAAAAACACGCTGTCTGTAATGAACGAAGGAGTTATTACTTTTGACTCTGATCTAAATATTATTGATGCAAATAAAGCTGCAGTTGACTTGTCTGAGCATATTTCCATCCTCTCCGGCAGAAAATTCAAAGAGATGTTTTACACTTCCAGCCAAAATGATGAAAATTCAATTGAGAGTTTGTTGAAACTGTCTTTGGAGAGTAAAAGCACCGTAGGCCTAAAGGATTTTACAAGAATAGATTATAAAGAGAGGGAGTCCAAATTTATTTCAGGGGACATAAGTCCGATTATTGAAAATGGTATTGTTAATCAGCTTGTTCTGGTCATGAGGGATGTTACCGAATTCAATAAAAAACAGCGGTACCTGAGTCTGGCTCTTGAAAGTGCAAAATCTTTCATATGGTTTTACAACGCTGTTACAAAGCAATTCTCAATAAGCGAAAACTTTGAAAACATTTTCGGATCGAAGAGAAATGGATTTTCAAGTCATTTGCAGTTTCTGGAAATTGTTCACCCCGACGACAGGAAGAGGCTCTCTGTCGCATTTGAGAACATGCTGGCCCAAAAAGTTAAAAGAATAACAGTTGAATATCGTCTTTCTGTTAGCGGGGATGATAATTGGCAGTGGTGGGAGCGAAGAGGCATAATATATGCCGACGCCGGCAGTCCCAATGATGTTCGCTTTTTTTACGGAATGGATATCAACATTGACTCACTCAAACTACGTGAGAATGATATTCTGGAAGCCAAGCTTAAGGCCGAAGAGTCCGACAGGCTCAAGAGTGCTTTTCTTTCAAACATGAGCCACGAAATTCGCACTCCCCTAAATGGAATTGTAGGGTTTGCAGCCCTTCTCTCCGATGCCGGCTACTCCGATGAAGAGAGGAAGGAATTTTCAAGAATCATTAATACAAACTCCAAAATCCTGATGACTCTCATCGGAGATATTCTCGACCTTTCCAGAATTGAGTCGGACAGTATGATTTTTGATTTTTCAAAATTTGACATCTGCCAGCAAATAAGAGAAGCTATAGAGATTAATAGATTGTCGCTTGCCGAAGGCGTTGAACTTGTTTCGGATTTACCAAACGACACCATGACTGTAACAGCGGACCCTCAGAGAAACACTCAGCTGCTCAACAATCTTATCAATAATGCAATAAAGTTCACAACTAAGGGAAAGATAGTTGTAGGTTATAATGAGAACGATACATACATCGAAGTTTTCGTAAAGGATACAGGAAAAGGAATTAAAGAAGATTTACATACAAAGATTTTTGACAGGTTTTATAAGGCCGATGAACATATTTTCGGAACAGGACTTGGATTACCTATTTGTAAGGCAATAGCTCAAAAGTTTGGGGGTGAAATCCGGCTGGAATCAAAACCGGGAGTAGGAACAACTTTCTTTTATACAATACCTAAAGCCGGTAATACCAGTGTTAATACAGAAGTTAAAGAAGAACTTCCGGTTGCAGAAAACGGGGAGCCAAAAAGGACAGTTCTGGTTGCTGAGGACCTGGACAGTAATTTCATGCTTATAGAAATTATACTCTCAAAAAAATATTCAGTAATAAGGGCAAATAACGGGAAGGAGGCGATATCTCTATACTTAGAACAAAAACCGGATCTCATTTTCATGGATATTAAGATGCCGGTTATGGACGGATTGGAAGCAACCAGAGAGATAAGGAAAATTTCTACTACAATTCCAATAATTGCTCTCACTGCAAATGCTTTTGAATCGGACCAGATTGATGCAAAAGAGGCCGGATGCAATGAGGTAATCACAAAACCGATCAAATCTTCGCTACTGATTTTGGTTGCGGAAAAATATTTAAAACCAAAAAATTGATTGAAATGAAGGACTTAAAATATTTGCAGCTCCTTTCCAAAAATTTCCCCACAATTTCTGCTGCAAGTACAGAAATCATTAATCTTGAAGCTATATTGAACTTGCCAAAGGGAACTGAGCATTTTTTGACCGACATTCATGGAGAACACGAGGCTTTTTTACATGTTGTTAAAAACGCATCCGGCGTGATCCGAAAGAAAGTTGAAGATATTTTCGGGCAACGACTGCGGGAGAGCGAAAAGAAAGACCTCTGTTCACTTATATACTACCCCGAAGAAAAACTTAAGATTATTAAGACCCGGGAAAAAGACATCGACGATTGGTACAGGATGATTCTCATGCAGCTTTTGAGTGTACTTGGCAATGTGTCGTCAAAATATACCCGTTCAAAAGTAAGGAAAGCGTTACCTAACGAGTATTCGTATATTATTCAGGAGATGCTGCACGAGCACAAGACAGACCCTAATAAACACTTCTATATTCAGTCAATAATCACAACAATAGTCTCTACCGGCAGGGCAGAACATTTTGTGATTGCAATGAGCCGTCTTATTCAGCGCCTTACAATTGACTCTCTTCACATTGTGGGCGATATTTTTGACAGGGGTCCGGGAGCCCATGTAATAATGGAACATTTGTGCGACTACCATAACTTCGACATTCAATGGGGGAATCACGACCTGGTATGGATGGGAGCTGCAGCTGGAAGCGAATCCTGTATGGCAAACGTACTGAGGATGAGCCTTAAGTATGGCAACCTCTCCACTCTTGAAGACGGTTACGGAATCAACCTGCTTCCACTTGCAACATTTGCACTTGAAACCTACAGCGAAGATCCGTGTTTGCTTTTCCGTCCAAAAGCCCGGGAAGATGAACCGGTAAAGCAAAAGCACATCAAGCTCATCTCTCAGATGCATAAGGCAATCACAATAATCCAGTTCAAACTGGAGGGCCAGCTTCTGGAAAGAAACAAAGAGTTTGATATGGACGAGAGAAGGCTTCTGCACCTGATAAACTTTGAAAATGGGACAATCACGCTGGGAGGAAAAGAGTACCCGCTTCGGGACAGCAACTTCCCTACAATAGACCCGAAAGATCCTTACAGGTTAACAGAAGATGAACAGGAACTCGTAGACATTATGATGCACAATTTCACACACAGTGAAAAACTCAGAAAGCACATGAGGTGCATCTATGCAAATGGTTCTCTCTATCTTGTAAGAAACTCAAATCTTCTTTATCATGGTTCTGTCCCTTTAAATGCCGACGGGTCATTCAAGAAAATGAAAATCCGAGACATTGAGTACTCAGGGAAAAAGCTGTTCGATAAAATTGACCAGCTGGTGCGCCAGGCATACTTCGAAGAGAAGAAGAAGAAGGAGAAACAGTATGCAATGGATTTTGTATGGTATCTCTGGTGCGGCCCATCATCCCCTCCATTTGACAAGGACAGGATGACAACTTTTGAGCGGTATTTCATTTCCGAAAAGGAGACTCACAAGGAGAACAAGGGGCATTACTATTCGCTTAAAAACAATCGTCCAATATGTGAGATGATACTTAAAGAGTTCGGAATAGAGGACAAGGTATCTCACATTATAAACGGACATATACCGGTAAAAACTGTAAAGGGGGAATCTCCTATAAAGGCAGAAGGTAAACTTCTTGTTATAGACGGAGGTTATTCCAAGGCATATCAACAGGAGACCGGAATTGCAGGGTACACCCTCATTTACAATTCCCACGGGCTTTTAATTATTCAACACCAGCCATTTGAATCTACCCAAAAAGCAATCAGCGAAGGGATTGACATCCTGTCCGAAACAACAGTTCTTGAATTCAGCAACAAAAGAAGACTCGTAAGGGATACCGATATCGGATTAGAACTAAGGAAACAGATTGACGATCTCACAAAACTGCTTCAGGCATACCGGAGTGGTTATCTTAAGGAAGACGACAACTAAACATTTCGGCCATCATACAACGGGCAGATCCTCCCCCGTTTGCCTCAATAACAGAAATGTCCGGAGCTAAAATTTTGCAAAAGCCGGAAAGTTTTGTGATTTGGGCCGGAGAGAGTGATTTTTTTGCAGTTGCAGACATAACAAGAAGTGATTCTCCACTATTATTCTTGATTTCCAGCATATTCCCTGCAAAATTATCCATTTGGTCCATTGATATCTCAATAAGTTCTTTATCGCAGTCCTCAATGAGTTCAATAAAACTCTGTCTTTCGTCAATGTCTTTTATCGAATCCAGGCAAGCAACCACAAATTCGCTTCCAACACACATCATTACATTTGTATGATAAATCAGAGTGTCGTCACTGTCATATGCGCTAAATATAAAATACTCATAATCCAGCTCTTCACATAGTTTCTTCAAAACTTCCTCATCACTCCTGGGCGACCGGCAAACAAATACCAGCTTGTTTTCCCTGTCCAGAATCATACTTCCTGTTCCTTCAAGAAAGAGTTCTTTTTCCTCCCATCCGGTTAGGTCAATTACTTTTTTAAACTTAATACTGCTTTTAATGAGATTAATCGCCGACTCTTTTCTTTCCAGTCTTCTGTTTGGCGCACACATGGGATAAAGAACAAGTTCTCCTGTTTCGTGTGTAGAAAACCAGTTGTTTGGAAAAATTGAATCCGGAGTATGAGGCTCTGCAGTGTCATTGGCTACAATAACATTTACATCACTGGATCGAAGCAGAGAGACAAAATTATCGAACTCTTCCAGAGCTCTCTCCTGAGCACTTTTCTCAAATCCTCGTTTCTGAAAAGTATTGTTTGAAGCTGTTTGTTCGTTAAATCCGAAACGAACAGGTCTTACCATTAGTATAGATGAAGAAGTTTGCATAGTTTAAGTCTTATCTGCTTTCTATTCGAGAGATTTTATGGCTTGTTTGATAATCTCAATTGCCTCTCTGAGTTCCGGTTCTGTTATTACCAAAGGAGGGGCAAAACGTATAATATGTTTGTGTGTAGGTTTTGCAATGAGCCCGAGTTCTGCCATTTTTTCACACACATCCCATGCTTCCTTGCCATCGTGTGGCTTTATAACAATTGCGTTAAGCAATCCTTTGCCTCTTATTTGTTCAATGAAAGGTGATTTTACCTTTGACATTTCGTCGCGAAAAACCTTTCCGAGATATTCCGATTTTTCAACAAGATTTTCATCTTTTACCACTTCGAGAGCAGCCATTGCGACCTTGCATGCAAGCGGAAAGCCGCCAAATGTAGAGCCGTGTTCGCCGGGTTTTATTGTGAGCATTATCTCATCGTCTGCAAGAACTGCAGAAACAGGCAGTACTCCTCCTGAAATTGCTTTTCCCAAAATTACCATATCGGGACGAATCCCTTCATGATCGCAGCAAAGCATCTTTCCGGTTCTTGCAATTCCTGTCTGTACCTCATCTGCAATAAAAAGCACATTGTGTTTTTTACACAACTCAAAACATGCTTTCAGATATCCTTCTTCCGGAACAAACACTCCTGCTTCGCCTTGAATTGGTTCTACTAAAAAAGCAGCAACTTTTTTCCCTTGTTTTTCAAACACTTTTGCAAGGGCATTAACATCATTATAAGGTATTTTTACCAGACCCGGAGTGAACGGGCCATACTGGTTGTATGAATCAGGGTCCGAAGAGAGAGAAACGATACTGATTGTTCTTCCATGAAAGTTGCCTTCACAACCAACAATAAGTGCCTGGTTTTCGGGAATGTTCTTTTTTGTATAACCCCAGCGGCGTGCCAGTTTAAGAGCTGTTTCAACTGCTTCGGCGCCGGAATTCATTGGCAGCACTTTGTCGTATCCAAAATAGTTGTGCATGAATTCCTCATAAGGTCCCAGACAATCGTTGTAAAAAGCCCGGGATGTGAGGCATATTTTCGATGCCTGCTGCACGAGCGCTTCAACAATTTTTGGATGACAATGTCCTTGGTTTACAGCAGAATATGCCGATAAAAAATCATAATATTTCTTACCGTCTACATCCCATACAAACGGACCCATGCCTTTAGAAAGTACTACTTCAAGAGGATGATAATTATGAGCTCCGTATTTGTCCTCCTGAGCTATAAAAGCAGAGCCTTTTGAAGAAATTTTCATGATATTTTATTTTATATATATTGATTGCTAAATTTGTGCTCGCGGCATCTTAGCAAAGTTAAGCCTATTTTTTCACAAAAAATGTTAATAAGATGTTTGCAATTAGAAAAAATAGCCTTATCTTTGCAACCCGTTTTATATAACGCAATTATACAAAGTAAAGATTAACAGCTAATTATGCCAACAATTCAACAATTAGTTCGCATGGGCCGCACGGTGATTACGGAGAAAAGCAAATCTCGCGCACTTGATGCCTGTCCTCAAAGACGTGGAGTTTGTGTGCGTGTTTACACAACTACTCCAAAAAAACCTAACTCGGCTATGCGTAAAGTAGCCCGTGTACGTTTAACCAATCAAAAAGAGGTTAACGCATACATCCCGGGAGAAGGTCATAACTTGCAAGAACACTCAATTGTGCTTGTTCGTGGTGGTCGTGTTAAAGACCTTCCAGGTGTTCGTTACCACATCCTTCGCGGTGCATTGGATACTGCAGGAGTTGATGGTCGCAAGCAAAGCCGTTCTCTTTACGGAACCAAAAGACCGAAGAAAGGCGCTGCTGCTGCTCCGGCCAAAAAGAAATAAAAACTAATTTATAACAAGAACAAATGAGAAAAACGAAGCCTAAAAAGAGGATTCTGCTTCCTGATCCCAAGTTCCACGATGTGCTTGTAACACAATTCGTGAATAACCTGATGTATGAGGGAAAGAAGAGTATTGCCTTAAGTATTTTTTATGATTCAATGGATATCATAGGCGAGAAGATGAAAGATTCTGACAAGGCTCCTTTGGAAATTTGGAAAAAAGCACTTGAAAATATTACTCCACAAGTTGAGGTTAAGAGCCGCAGAGTGGGTGGTGCAAACTTCCAGGTTCCTACAGAGGTGCGTCCGGAAAGGAAAATTTCGCTTTCGATCAAAAACATGATTCTGTACGCACGTAAGCGCTCTGCACACTCTATGGCAGAAAAGCTGGCTGCCGAAACTATGGCTGCCTACAACAACGAAGGTGGGGCATACAAGAGAAAAGAAGATATGCACAAGATGGCCGAAGCCAACAAGGCTTTTGCACACTTCCGTTTTTAGTACCCAATAAAGATAAATGGCAAGAGATTTAAAATATACAAGGAATATCGGCATCATGGCCCATATTGATGCCGGTAAGACTACTACTTCGGAACGTATTCTTTTCTATACAGGTAAAACCTATAAGATTGGAGAAGTTCACGAAGGCGCCGCTACTATGGACTGGATGGTTCAGGAGCAAGAGAGGGGTATAACAATTACCTCAGCGGCAACAACAGCTTTTTGGAATTATGAAGGTAACCAGTATCAGATAAACCTTATCGATACTCCGGGCCACGTGGATTTTACTGTTGAAGTGGAGAGATCTCTCCGCGTTCTGGACGGTACAGTTGCAACATTTTGTGCAGTTGGCCGTGTTCAGCCTCAGTCTGAGACCGTATGGCGCCAGGCCGACAAATATAAAGTTCCCAAACTGGCATACGTCAATAAAATGGACCGCGTTGGTGCCGATTTTATTGCGGTTGTTGAGGAGATGAACGAAAAGCTTGGAGCACATGCTCTACCTATCGCACTTCCTATTGGTGCGGAAGAAAAATTTGAGGGAATCGTTGACCTGATTTCTAAAAAAGCATACTATTACGAAACAGACAGTAAGGAACTTGTTAACTATGTAGTTAAAGAGGTTCCTGCCAATATGGTTGCAGAAGTAGAGGAGTGGAGAGGAAAGCTTATTGAGTCAATTGCGGAATACAATGATGCAATTCTTGAAAAGTTTTTTGACGATCCGGACTCAATTTCCGAAGAGGAGATAATTGTAGCTCTTCGCAAGGCAACAATAGACATGGCCGTTGTTCCAACAACATGCGGTTCTTCATTCAAAAACAAGGGAGTACAATTCCTGCTTGATGCAGTAATGCGTTATCTTCCTTCTCCAATGGATGTTGAATCTGTTATAGGAATTAACCCCGATACAAATAAAGAAGAGGCTCGCCATCCATCTGTGAAAGATCCTTTTTGTGGATTGGTGTTCAAGATTGCAACCGACCCCTTTGTAGGGAGGCTTGCTTTCATTCGCGCCTATTCCGGCAGGCTTGATTCGGGTTCATATATTCTCAATACACGTTCGGACAAAAAAGAGCGTATTGCGAGACTATATCAGATGCACTCAAACAAGCAGAATGCAATAGACTGTGTTGAAGCAGGTGATATTTGCGCGGCAGTGGGTTTCAAAGACCTGCGTACCGGAGATACTGTTTGCGTTGAGAATCATCCGCTTGTTCTTGAATCCATGACATTTCCCGATCCGGTTATCGGACTTGCCATTGAACCAAAAACTCAAAAAGATATTGACAAGCTTGGTCTTGCACTTAATAAACTGTCCGAAGAGGATCCTACATTTACTGTTCGTACCGACTTGGAAACCGGCCAAACAATTATCTCGGGAATGGGAGAACTCCACCTTGAGATTATTGTAGACAGGCTTCGTCGCGAATTCAATGTTGAAATTAATCAGGGTGCCCCTCAGGTTAACTACAAAGAGGCAATCCGTTCCACTGTTAACCACCGCGAAGTGTTCAAGAAACAGACCGGCGGTCGTGGTAAATTTGCCGATATTGTGTTTGAGATAGGACCTGCAGATGAAGGGGTTTCCGGACTTCAGTTTGTTGATTCCGTTAAAGGAGGAAACATTCCTAAAGAGTATGTACCTTCTATTGAAAAAGGCTTCAAGGCTGCAATGACAACAGGCGTTCTTGCAGGATATGAACTTCCTTCGATGAAGATTGTACTTAAAGACGGCTCTTTCCACCCTGTTGACTCAGACGCACTCTCGTTTGAGATTTGCGCACGGCAGGCATTCCGCAAGTCATGCCCTAAAGCAAACCCTTACATTCAGGAGCCAATTATGTCACTTGAAGTTGTAACTCCGGAAGATTATATGGGAGATGTTATCGGCGACCTTAACAAACGCCGCGGACAAATCACAAATATGGATTCCAAGGGTAATGCCAGAATTGTAAAGGCCAAAGTTCCTCTATCCGAGCAATTTGGTTATGTAACAGTACTGCGTACTCTCTCTTCGGGAAGGGCAACAAGTACTATGGAGTTTTCTCACTACGCCGAAATTCCTGCAACCCTTGCAAAAGAGGTTATAGAGAAAGCCGGAGGCAAGAAGTTTAACGACGATACAGACGAATAATAAAGAATAATCATTGGTTAATATAAATTAAAATGAGCCAAAAAATAAGAATAAAGCTAAAATCTTACGATCACATGCTGGTAGACAAATCTGCCGACAAGATTGTAAAAACTGTTAAAGCCACAGGCGCAATTGTTAGCGGTCCTATTCCACTTCCTACAGACAAGAAGATTTTTACGGTTAACCGCGCAACATTTGTAAATAAAAAAGCACGCGAGCAGTTTGAGCTTAACTCTTTCCGCCGTCTTCTCGACATCTACAGCTCTACTCCTAAAACAGTAGATGCTCTCATGAAACTCGAGCTTCCAAGCGGTGTTGAAGTTGAAATAAAAGTTTGATGAAACATATTCGGTAGATTTGTAAATTTTTACCGAGGTTTTCAGGGCCCATAGCTCAGTTGGTTAGTAGCACCTGACTCATAATCAGGGGGTCGCTGGTTCAAGCCCAGCTGGGCCCACAAAAAAAGCAGTCGAAAGGCTGCTTTTTTT
>AMFJ01007968.1_pt1 | contig 21527 bp, 20 predicted proteins | sample 427208 | NCBI WGS metagenome assembly AMFJ01 (sample SAMN02954298, study PRJNA114691) | groundwater metagenome | biome: aquatic; feature: subsurface aquifer; material: sediment; isolation source: subsurface aquifer sediment | place: USA: Rifle, CO | collected 2008-08 | reverse complement strand
CGAGCCAATAGCACGGCCAAAGTAACCGGATACCTCTGCTAGCTACACTTTGCGTAGCGATCCACTACCAAAGCATGCGGTAATAATATTAGCAGTATACAGCGCAGCAAAGGGGATATAGCAGAGGTATTAAGGTTACTTTGGCAAGACAAAATCATCACAATCAAGTGGTGCACATAGATACGCGGTTTGCCAGCCACAAAGCCAACTGCTTTTTTTCAAATAATGTAGTAATATTATTTCCAATGAACTCCCCAATTTCAGATCTCAAGCAACGCAAGCTTGCTTTGGACCCAGCCAAATCTTTTATTGTCCAAGCACCGGCTGGCTCTGGCAAGACCAGTCTTTTGGTGCAACGATATTTAAAGCTCCTGGCAACGGCAAATACCCCAGAAGAGATCATTGCCATAACTTTTACGCGTAAAGCCGCTTTCGAAATGAGGGATCGCGTCATCAACGCACTAAAAAAAGCAGCTGATGGTGCTTTAACTCAAGATCAATATGAAGCCACCACCCAAAAATTGGCTTGTGCTGCTTTGAGCCAAGATAAAATCAAATCCTGGAATATCATTCAAAATCCTGCGCGCCTTCATATTCAAACCATTGATTCATTTTGCAATTATTTGGTTAAACAAACCCCGATACTTACAAAATCTAATATCGATGCCAAAATTGTTCAAAACAAAGAAGCAGAAAGCTGCTATTGTGAAGCAGCAAGGGCGGTGCTAGCAAGTTCAGTTGAACCAGAATACGCGGATTATTTGGAACAATTATTGTTGCACCTGGACAATGATTGGCAGATGGCAGAAAAGTTATTTATCACCATGCTGAAATCACGTGAACAATGGCTGCCCCATATTGTTGGCTTGAAAAATGCAAAAGAACTACGTCAAAGTATGGAATCCGCCCTTCGAACCATTGCTCAAGAAAATCACGAACGTTGCCTTGAGCTTTTCCCTCAAGAAACGCAAGAAGAACTGCGCTTGCTTTTGAATTTTTCTAAAGATAACCACGAAAAGCCGCCATACTTTCTCCAAAAAATTGATTTTGAAGCAGGTTTTTACAAAATGGATCTGCATGGTTGGTGGGGTATGGCAGAGTTTTTACTCACCAAAGAATTTTATTGGCGGAAAAAAGTAACCAAAGAGCATGGTTTCCCAGCACAAGCATCTGGCTCCACCAAAGAAGAAAAAGAGCTATTTAAATCGATGAAAACGCGCATGGAAGAGTTACTTTTAAAATTATGCGAGCATGAAAACTTCCGCGCAAGTCTTGAAAACTTGCTCTTCTCTCCCCCACCAAATTATGACGATCAGCAATGGAAAATAATTGAGGCGCTTTTAGAGCTATTGCCGTTATTAGCCGCGCAGCTAAAAGTGCTATTCAATGAGCGAGGCCTTACTGATTATGCTGAAATATCAATGGCAGCACTGCGGGCTTTGGGAGATAGTGAACTGCCAAGCGAATTGGCATTAAATCTCGATTATCAACTTCAACATTTATTGATTGATGAATTTCAAGATACTTCTGTTGCGCAGTACCGACTGGTTGAAAAACTGATCGCCTCTTGGCAACAAGATGATGGCCGCACGCTGTTCGTAGTTGGTGATCCGATGCAATCAATTTATCGCTTTCGCGAGGCTGAAGTCGGATTGTTTTTACGCTCTCAACATGAAGGCATTGGCTCGTTCAAACTACATCCCCTTACTTTAACAACCAATTTTCGCTCAAATAAAAATATTATTGATTGGATAAACGATAACTTTTCTAAAATTCTTCCGGTGATTGCTGATATTAGCTTCGGTGCCGTGCCATTTAGACCATCGGTTGCGATTAAACAAGACCAAAATTCACAAATAAAAATAGAACTGATAAAAAATGCAGATGCCTCAGCCGAAGCGGTCCATGTAGTTGATACCCTAAAAAATCTACAGCAACAAGACCCCGAGGCAAGCATCGCCATTTTAGTCAAAGCAAGAAGTCATTTGCAAAAAATCACTGCTGCTATGCGTAACGCCAATCTGGATTTTCAGGCTTACGAACTCGAAACCTTGAGAGAAAGCGTGGTAGTTCGAGATCTGTTTGCCTTAACTCGGGCCCTTTTCCATCCTGCAGATCGCATCGCTTGGCTTGCCATTCTACGCGCCCCTTGGTGTGGCTTGAGCTTAAAAGATCTGCATCAAGTAGCCAATGGAAGCTCTAAAGTTATTTGGGATAACGTATGCAACTACCGTGAACTAGATTTATCGACTGATGGAAAATTACTAATTGAGAGATTCAAACAGGCAGTTATGCCTATTTTTGCACAACGCGGACGTAGAACGTGGCGCGAGTTGGTAGAAGAAGCTTGGCATACAATTGGAGGACCAGCGACTGTTGCCAATGAGTCAGAACTAGAACACGCTGAAATCTATTTAGAACTGCTTTCTTCTAATTCAATAGATATAGAAACTATCCAAAAAAAGCTGTCTGAACTCTATACCCCATCAATGCAATCAGCAAAAATCCAAATCATGACTATTCATAAAGCCAAAGGCTTAGAGTTTGACCATGTAATCCTTCCAGGAATAGATCGCCCAACCCGTCATGAAGAACGCAAGTTATTGCTTTGGCTTGAGCGACCAGAATTGCACGGTGGTGGCAGCAACTTGCTATTAGCTCCGCTTAGTGCAAGCGGTAACGAAACTGATCCTGTTTACCAATATTTGCAGTTGGTTGAACAAAAAAAGGTCTTTTATGAAGCCGGAAGATTGCTATACGTTGCTCTAACGCGGGCGAAAAAATCAGTACATATTATCGGATGCATAAAACACACCGAAGAAAAAGAATATATAATCAATAATATACCAACTAACGCTCTGTTAAAACAACTTGAATCCTGCTTCAGCGAAAGCTGGATTATTGACAAACCCACAAACGCAAACACCAGTAAAGTTGACAATAAAACCAAATCTATTGAAGGTTTACAACGCCTTAGCAAGGCCTGGTCAACGCCCGTTACTGTTAAACCAATATCAGCAAACATACTCCCGACTTGGCAGTTAGTTGACAATCAGGCTGCTATTGCTGGAACCGTAATTCACCATTGTCTACGTCAAATCAGTGAAAGTAATTTAAACATTTGGACTAATAAGCATATCGAGACGCAAAAACCGTATTGGCACAAGCTCTTACAACAGCTAGGATACATTGACACCGACCATGGATTGAATTTAATCAGCAAAGCAATAAAACTCACTTTGGCAGATCAGCGCGGCAAATGGGTTTTAACAAAACATGAAAATGCTGAAAACGAGTTGGCTATAACGACTAAAATCAATGACAAACTTGAAAATTATGTCATTGACCGCACATTTATTGATACGGATGGCGTGCGCTGGGTTATTGACTATAAAACCTCAACCCCAAACGATGATAACCTAACAAAGTTTTTGTCGCAAGAACAGGCAAAATATACGCCCCAACTGTTACGCTATGCTAAAATAATGAACGAACTTGATTCAAGCAGGTCAATAAAACTTGGGTTATATTTCCCCTTGTTTAGTGGTTGGGTAGAAATAAATAATGACTGAGAAACTAATAATTGCTATTTCTTCGCGCGCATTGTTTGATCTTGATGCAAGCAATGAAATCTATGAACAAGAAGGCATTGCTGCATATGCGAAATATCAAATCAACCACGAAAACAACATATTAGAACCAGGAATGGCCTTTCCTTTAGTTAAAAAACTACTAAACCTTAACCGCTACGGTGATTATGTTGAGGTAATATTACTATCCCGCAATAGCGCGGATACAGGTTTACGAATATTTAACAGCATCAAACATTACAATCTCAACATTACACGCGCTGTTTTTACTGGCGGAGAAAGCACCTATCAATACGCTAAAAGCTTTAAATCGCATTTGTTTTTATCCGCTAATTCTTCGGATGTCAAAGAAACGCTGATGGCTGGTTGTGCTGCGGCAACTATTTTACCTTCAAAAAACGCAACCAACTCTTCGGACCAATTACGAATTGCATTTGATGGCGATTCGGTTTTATTTTCTGATGAGGCTGAACAAATTTATCAACATCAGGGATTAGCGAGCTTTTCTAAAAGCGAACAAGATGCCGCCTTTAAACCATTATCTCGGGGGCCGCTACACGGATTTCTAGCCGCATTACATGATTTGCAACAACAACTACCAAGCGAAAACTGCCCAATTCGCACCGCCCTAGTAACAGCCCGCTCTGCACCAGCGCACGAACGGGTAATACGAACCTTTCGTGCCTGGGGAGTTCGCATTGATGAGGCGTTATTTTTAGGTGGCGAGGCTAAGGGCGAGTTTTTACGTGCATTTAACGCGGATATTTTCTTCGATGACCAAGAAGTTAACTGTGCTTCTGCTTGTCAACATGTAGCCACGGGCCATGTCCCGCATGGAGTAAGAAATAAGCTTTAAAGCTTTAGAAAACTGTTTTATAATGGGATAAATTATAAAGAAAGAATATGTCAGAAACAACTTCAACAGAAACTGTAATATTGACTTCGATCTGGTGTCGCAAGATGTCAGGATTGCTTAAATATATTTACAAATATTCAACCGCCAGTAAGAAAAAAAACACATCAACCCCTATTCCATTATTATCGCCACAACAAATTCAAGAAGCGCGTCAACACCCTAGTACCGCTATTCAACAAGCCCTAGGAACGGTTGCCGAAATTCAAAGAGCGCTAAACGCAGCACTCAGTAAGCTCAAAACTCTGACCGAACAACGTCACAGCATAGAATCTACACTGACAGAGCTAAAAACACTCAGCGAAAAAAATGATCAGGAACCCCCTGAAAATGAAAGCCTTGCAAAAGAACTAAAACAGCAACTAGCAAAACTACATCAATCAGAAAAAGATTTAGAGATAGTCACTGAAAAACTAAACAAGGAGCTTGATAATGTGGATAAAACTTTGATCCAACATGCTGACGAATGGTTAAAACATAGAGAGGAATATCTAGATAAATTGGCAACTAACCTTGAAACCAAGGGGCTTGCTTTAACCAACGAAGAGAAAGCCGAGATGCGCAACTACAATACCGCCATCGTCCAAACCAAGTTAAAAGAACTTAAAAAGATCCAAATCGATATTTCAGAAAAAGCGTCTGATTTTGCTATCATTGCATATGATACGATTGTCGCGGCACTAAGCCGCACCCTGCAAAAAATTGACAATAAAACCCTTAAAAACATCATCAAAAACTAAGGATTAAAGATGACGATCGAAAACATAATTAAAGCTGAAAAAAACACATCGAACGAAATCATAGAAAAATATAAGACCCAACACAACAAAGTCAAAGATGTTGTTAAGAATTTAATAGCACAAATCGCCAACATCCAAAGCCTTTCACCCAATGAAATGTCTCTGAATGTAAAAAAAGTCGAGGCTGCAATTCACAAACAAACAATGAGCATCAATCCATCAATGTCATCCTAGTTGGAAATTTTAAACAATCATAGCGGCTTGTTTTTACACACAAGCATCTGTTTTTAATTTATAACACTAGCCAAGTTTGTAATTTTTTGTGGTAAAAAGATACGCAACCAATCCACAATAACTTGCAGGTGTGGAATTAAAATTGATTGTTTCCACCAATCGTCTTGCACGAATGATGTAGTAGAAATCAACAATAAGATCACTGCAATTAACAACACCCCTCGAGTTAAGCCAAAAATCATTCCCAATAAACGATCAAAACCACTCAATCCAGATTTGACAATAATAAATGATAACAAACGGCTGAATATAGCCCCTAAAATTAATACAATCAGAAATAAACCAGAAAAACTTGCTATTAATCTAATTGAAATATTGGCTATATATGGAGCAAGTATTGCAGAAAAATCATCATGAAACTTTATTGCAACCCAAAAACCGAGCGCCCAAATAACCAGGGAAATTAATTCTTTTAAAAACCCCCTAATCAAGCTAATAAAAGTAGAAACAACTATCACTGCCACAATAATATAATCAGTGATATTTAACTGTAATAACTCTTGGGTAAGTGTCATTTGATATTATTCCTTACTATATGCCCTTTGAGTTTCATAGTATTTAACAACTTCGCAGCAATCTCGTTAGCTTTTTCTTTACTCGCCTCATGACCAACTAAAATCCGAGTTAACAACGCTTTAGGAGTAGCAACCTTTTGCTGATAAACACGAAACCCATTTCTGTGCAGTTCAGCAGTTAATTTTTGAACCCGTACAGGATCGGAAAAACTACCAACCTGCACCGACCAGAACTCTTTTGTGTTTGGCTTCATTACTTTTTTAACGTTTTTACTTTTAGCCGTCTTAATAGCGACCGGTTTTTTAATAGCTATGGAACCCGACTTTGATTTCATTGAAACTGCGGGTTTGATAGGCGCAAGAGGCTCATCAACAGTAGCCTTGAGATCAGCTTCTGGAGTATTAGTTGCTACAAATTCATTTTGCGTTGAAATTGACTGATCCACTTGATTTGAATCTGTAACTGCATTTACCATCAATTCGGCTTGATTGTCATCAGGCGGCAACAAACCAGACTGTTCAAACTGATTCTGCTGCAATACCGTCGATTGTGGCATTGCGACTGATTGCGATACTGGTGGTGGTAATGATGATGGCACCGTAGCCGTATTGCTTATATCTTGAATTTGTTGGGTAATTTGCTGTCTCTTTTCAGCGGTGATTGGCATCTCATCAGCCGCGGATTGTTTTTTTCTAACACCGTTAGTAAATAAAAATGGAACTAATAACACAACAAACGCTATTAACACAACAGCGCCAACAATACGTTGTTTAGTTTCAGGGCTCATATTTTAACCTCCACTATTATATAACAAATTTAGTTGCCCTAACCCTTCGGCAACTGTGTGAAACGACCCGAATACAACTATTCTATCTTTTCCTTGATATTCTGCAATTGCTTGTTGCAATGCTTTTGTAACAGTAGGAAATAAAACGTAACCATTCCCCCCTGCTTTTAGCAAACACTCCCTCAATAATTCGGCACTAGCAGCCCTCGTATCCGCAAGAACACCAACATACCACTTATCCACTATTTTAGTTAATTCCTGTAGAGTAGCCACTATATCTTTATCGCCCAACATACTCATTACCGCCAAAATACGCCCTTGGGATGGATACTTGCTCAAATTTCGCGCTAATAAAGCAGCAGATTCCATATTATGGGCAACATCAAACATTATTTCCTTATTAGCCACCATTACACGTTGCCAACGCCCGATAAGATATGCTTTTTTTAAACCAGTAACGATTGCATCTTTAGAGATTTTAAGGTCTTTTTGTAACAATTGCACGACCATAAGAGCAACCGCAGCATCGGCTATGGATAACTGTGGCAATGGTAATTTTTTTATGACATTTTCTGTAGACTGCCAATTCCATTCGCCATTTAGTTCACTATAAATAAAATCTTTATTTATAGAGTATAAAACCGCCTCAACCTCTCTGGCCACTGTATAAACACTTGCCGGAATATTAGAATCACCGCATACAACTGGCTTAAAAGGACGCATAATTCCCGCTTTTTCATAGCCAATGGCTTCTCTGGTAGCACCTAAGATCTTAGTGTGATCGAGAGATATTGTGCTAATAACAGCGATATCCGCATCTACAATATTTACGGCATCAAACCTTCCGCCTATACCTACCTCAAGAATCAATACATCTAAATCTTGTTTTTTGAATACAGCAAGAGCAGCCAGGGTAGTAAATTCAAAATAGCTTAAAATAGCACCAGCGCACGCATCCTTAATTTGTGCAAAAACCTTACACAAAACCTCATCATCGATGTCTTTGCCATTTAGGCGAATACGCTCATTGTAGCGCAAAACATGCGGCGAAACATACGCTCCGATTTTATATCCAGCAACAAGTAGAATGGCTTCTAAAAAAGCAACGCATGAACCTTTACCGTTAGTACCACCAACGGTAATTATTTTTCCGGAAAAACTGAGCAAGCCCAGCTTTTGCGCCACGTTTTTTACGTCAGCAATGGATTTATTATTCAAACCAGAAGGTAAAGCTTCAAGATATTGTAGCCAAGCAGATAAATTCATTACTAAATGTCAGCCGCCGACTGCTCTCGATGCAATAATTTGGCCAAAAGACGTGCGATAGTATCGCGCATTTCATGGCGCGTAACTATCATATCTATTGCTCCATGTTCTAATAAAAAATTGCTACGCTGAAAATCGTCTGGCAGTTGCTGCCTAACGGTTTGTTCGATTACTCTACGCCCCGCAAAGCCAATTAAAGCATTTGGTTCAGCAATAATAATATCGCCAAGATTTGCAAGACTTGCCGAAACACCTCCAGTAGTTGGATCGGTCAAAACTGATATAAACGGAATGCCTTGGGATGCAAGCTTAGCCAATGCCGCACTTGTCTTTGCCATCTGCATTAAAGAAACCAACCCCTCTTGCATCCGAGCACCTCCACTAGAAGAAAAGCAGACTAGAGGCAACCTTTCGGCCAAACATGCATCAACTGCTTGCACAAACTTTTCACCAACTGCTGCTCCCATTGAACCGCCAATAAAACTAAAATCAAAAAACGCCCCAACTAAACGGATATTTTTTACCACCCCCTTCATCACAATAAGGGCATCCTTCTCGCCCGTTGCTTTTTGTGCTGCAAGCAATCGATCTTTATATTTTTTTGTATCCTTAAATTTAAGGCGATCAACTGGCTCGACATCTGTTGCCAACTCTACTCTATTTTCTTTATTTAGAAAAATATCGATCCGTTGTCTTGCTGTGATACGAATATGATAATCGCATTTAAGACACACAAATAAATTACGTTCTAACTCAGCATGATAAATGGTTGCATTGCAAGAATTGCATTTAGTCCACACACCCTCAGGAACACCCTTACGCTGCGAATGATCAGTGTGAATTTTTGTAGTAATTAATCGTTTAAACCAATTCATAGGGGGTGAATTATAGATTAATTATAACGAATTGGCCAATAAGATAATTTTTATCATAAATATTTTGTATATTAAATCAATATATTATAAAATACGGACATCTCCTTTTTTGCAAGGACCAAGCAAAATAACATGTCAAAACGGATCCCAGCAAAACTTAAAACACAACTCGGTGAATTTCTTGCCAAGTGGTATCGCCATCTTGGCAAAGTAACACCTCGCCGCGCTTATCACGAAGATGACGAGGGCACTGGCGGCGGAACCGCTAACAAAATGTTCGAAGACCATCCATTTTTAGCTGAAATGCCCATTGGGGCGCCATCTGATCTGGCATCAGTCATAGTTGAAGACGCCAGAACCTTGGATGAGGCAAATGACCGCCAAGAAGAACTAACCAATGAATTGCAAAATAAATTAACTTTGACGCTTGGTAAAAAACTACAAAAACAACATGAACATCGCTATCAACCAAAACCCCAACCTTTTTAAGCAAAATTTAAATTTATGTCTCTGTCAAAAACAATAATTCACGGTTCCGATCAAGAAGTGGTTGATTCGCTAAAATCCAACCCTGAACTTGATATTATTGACGAATACGGCTATACCCCACTAATTCAAGCCGCAATTATTAATAGTGTTTCAAAAGCAAAGATATTGCTTAACGCTGGAGCCAAAGTTGACTTTACAGACTTAACGGGCAGAACCGCTCTATTTTGGGCATCAGACAATGACAATCTTGAATTATGCAAATTATGTTTAAAGCATGGCGCAAACCCTAATGCGTATTCTAGCGGCGGCCAACCATTACTGGTTATGCCTCTAATGAAAAAACAACAACAGGTGAAAGATTTATTAATTTCTTTTGGAGCTAAGCTTGATTTCGCCCAGGACTTTTTAAACGCAAAGCTGCTTGGCCATAGTTTTGAGCTTGAGGGGCGTGTAGATATTGTCGATGCCAATAACACTTTTATTGAGGTCGAATTAGAAGGATTTTATCTCAGATTTACATTAGAAATTATTACCAGTTCGCTTATGGACTACAGAAATAATTTTGGCGCCAAAAAAATGCGCAAGTACTTTTCTAAATTAGATACAATAATACACTCTTTACAGGTCTCAATCGGATTGATTCAACTCCAACACTATTTGATTAACACCGAGCAATTCTTAAATAAAATAAACTCTCTTTTAGAAAAAGACCCCCTGATTTTGCCGATTTCTTTTGGCGGCCACGCAATCACTTTAATAAAATATCATGATTTGTTTGTTCGTTGTGACCGAGGAGAATACGGAAGAGATCATGGAACAGTTATTTATCACGAAATACGACATCCTGCACACCTAACAAAAACATTTTGTCGAGAACTTTTATACAAGCGTCAACATCCGGATTTTATAAATGTTGGTTTAGTTAATTACCTAGGATTACAGCCAAAAAGTGTTTTAAATTTACCGGTACAAATAACCGGCAATTGCTCATGGGCAAACGCAGAAGCGGTAATTCCTGCGATTATGTTCCTATTACTCCTCGAAGAACAGGGGAGCAACAACACAACAACCTGCGAACAAGAAGCCTTAAAATTTTATAATGAATGGCGTGAATGGGACAAAAGTAGAAGCCTGAGCTTTTGCTTACAAAGCTTTAAGAGCTCCAACCCCGCGCGTAAAGCCACAAAAACGGCTTTGTTGGCCGCAATTTTGTTTCAATCTTGTGACTATAACAATCCCAATGATCGTGAAAAAGCCAATAAGATCTTAACCATATTGTCGCAACCTGATTATGTACAAATTTTAAAATGTTACGTCAATGCATTTAATCAAGATCGCGACAATACACTTTGGAAAAATTTCGCGAATTATTTAGAAGATTTTGGGATTGATATTGATGTGTTGTTGTTTAAAACTAAGAGTTAAATTGTAAATCCTGTTCATACCCAACCCCCACCAAATACAATCCTTGCGCCGGAGCGGTAATAACAGCAGGCACTTTGCGATCACGGGCTATTAAGACTTCTTGCGCCCAGCTTGGAGGTTTATCACCCTTACCAACTTTCACCAGCATCCCAACGATACTACGCACCATATGCAATAGAAATGCATTGGCTTTAATATCAATAGTTATCATGTGACCATTACGCGCAACTACTAAAGAAATAACGGTTCTCTCCGCGGTCTTTGCCTGACAGCCACTGCCACGAAATGAAGAAAAATCATGCTTACCAATCAAATATTGCCCTGCTTCATGCATTGATTTTTCATTAAGAACAAATGGCGACCACATCGCTCGATGACGCAAAATAGCCGAAGCAACCTTATTGTTATAAATAATATACCGGTATTGACGAGCAGTAGCTGAATAACGCGCATGGAAATCATCAGCAACATGACGCGCCCAAAGAACCCGTATATCTGCTGGTAAATTACAATTTGTTCCCATAATCCACGCTTGATCGGACCTCTTTGCATCAGTATCAAAATGCACTACCTGGCCAAGGGCGTGAACACCCGCGTCAGTTCGTCCAGCACAAATCACTTTAATCGGCTGAACAGCAATTTGACTTAAAGCATCTTCAACTTTTTCTTGGATGGTGCAGACATTATCCTGCCTTTGCCAGCCACAATAATTAGTGCCATCGTATTCAATTCCTAAAGCAATACGCATACATACCTTTGGGATTATTTAGATTACTGGGATGATTACTGCTAAGAGATCGATAATTGGGTCCAAATCGAGTTTTTTAATGGGGCTACTTCACGGCCCTTTCCAATAACTCTTTTGCCTCTGCTTTCTCAGAAGGGCTGCCCTTAGCTAACACGTCAAAAAGAATGGTTTGCGCTTCAGATTCTTTTCCCATATCGATATAAGCGCGAGCTAAGTTTAATCTAGCAGCGCTACCCTCTTTGCCCTCTATCAGGTTATATTCTTCCTTGTCAGAATCATGCACAGTATGGCTAGCAGGATAATTAAAAACATCTTGGCTACGTCGACGAAATACCAAATAAATTACAACTAAAAACAGTAAAACCACAACACAACTAATCAAGAAGATAAATAATGGCTGGCTTAGGTGTTTCTGTATCGGCCTAAAAAATGGCGACAACTTCTTGAAAAAATTGGATTTATTTTCTAAGCTTTGCTTCTGTAATTGCCCAACATTTTGCTCAATAGAGCTTACCCGCTCACCAAGCCGAACAACTTGGCTTTGAATAGCCTCGTTCTTAGTTTCCATTAACACTAAACGGTTATTTATATCAACAAGCAAGGGCTCTTCTTGAGAAGCATTTGAAGTTGCCGCCGGCTCTTGCGGGGTCACTGCTGACATAGCCACAACCGGCAGTGCTGTAGCTTCTGGCTGCGGTACTGGAACTAATGATGGATTAACAACATCTGGTTGCGGCATTACCGACTGAACGGTTGATTGTGCTTCCTGCTGGTCTGCTGCTGGCTGGATCTTTTCATCTACTGATTGCAGCGGTGTTAGGGCAACTATCGACTGTTGTTTTGATTTTACACTTATGGCTTTTTTATAACGCGCTATCTTTGCGGATCTTTTTTGTTTGATTGAATGTTTTTTGCTGAGTCTCTTCCACTGCTTGTTTTGCTTTTCTACTTCCAAATAAGCTTTATTCTTAGAAATACTAGATATCTCATCAACACTTGGAAGTTTAATTTTTTTCCCTGGTTCAAGAGCATTAACATTATTGCAGTAAAATGCAGACATGTTATGACCAAGTATGGCAAGCATTACTTGCTGTACCGAAACTTCAGAGCTCGGTCTCAATTGGATTGCAATACGCCAAAGGGTATCGTTTGCCGTTGTCGGACCATAGGCTGGCGCAGCAAAAGCACTTACCGTGATACACAGGCTACAAATAATGCCGATAAAAATTTTACGCATAACGCTCCCTGAACTTTAGACAGCTATAATAATAGAATTTTTGGCCGCTGACTAGAAAATTAGCTATTAATGGCGAAGCTATCGCATTTAAAATCCAGCGGCTGTTGGGATTGTCTGCGATTTTCTACAGGCTAGCGTTTATATGGTCATAATCTCAAATTGCGCATATTTAGGCGACAACCATTTGGTTCCGGCTTTTTTAAATTTAACTTGGACTAACATAAAATCACCCTGCCCTTCAAAACCAATAATATTACCCTCGCCAAAAGCTTTATGTAGCACTCGCTGTCCCAAACTAAACCCATAAACTTCGTCACCCGTTTGTGAGTTATCAGTTTGCGATTCATCGGCCAGCATTGCCGGTTCGACGCTATTTAACAGCGTATCACCGGTTATTAACTCTTGAGGAATCTCTTTTAAAAAACGCGACGGACGACGAAAAGTAGTGCTGCCATGGAGTTGCCGAGATTCGGCATATAGTAAATATAATTTCTGCATCGCTCGAGTCATGCCGACATAGCACAAACGACGTTCCTCCTCTAATTCTTCTGGAGTTCCCATCGACATGATGTGTGGAAACAAACATTCTTCCATTCCGCATAAAAATACTAAAGGAAATTCCAAACCTTTGGCCGCATGCAAAGTCATTAACTGGACGCCGTCAGTGCCATCACCTGCTTGTTCGCCAGCTTCTAAAGCGGCGTGTGCCAAAAAAGAATTTAATAATTGTAAATCGGTTTCGGGAGTTGCAGCAGCAAATTGTTCGGCTGCGGTGATCAACTCATCAAGATTTTCTAAACGTGACTGCTGGCGTTCTCGTGGATCTTTGGCGTAATGCGAGCGCAAATTCGTTGCATCCATAACAAAGCGTACTAAGTCCGCTAGTCCAAGTTTGGCAGCTTGTTCAACACAATTATTGATCAATTGCATAAAATTGTTCAGCGCAGTAGCTGGTCGCGTGGGAAGCTGTTGTGCTGCTTGCATCATTTGGATTGCTTGCCAGAGCGAGCAATTTTGTGATTTTGCAAAGCTGCGTATTAAAACCAAGCTTGCTTCACCAATGCCGCGTGTGGGCAAATTAATTATTCTTTCAAAAGCGCTATCATCATCGCGGTTAGCAATAAAACGCAAGTAGGCCAGGGCATCTTTTATTTCAGCGCGCTCAAAAAACTTCAAACCACCATAAATGCGATAAGCGATGCCCGCGTATAAGAGCTGTTCTTCAATTACTCGTGACTGCGCATTAGAGCGATATAAAATAGCAATCTCATTCAATGCATGTCCTTGATCCCGCCAAGTTTGTATTTTATTGACCAGATAGCGAGCTTCATCAATCTCATTAAAAGAAGCATAAAGGGTTATTGGTTCGCCGCCAGCGCGTTCGGTCCAGAGATTTTTCCCCAAACGGCCACTGTTGCGGGCAATTACGGCATTGGCGGCGTTGAGTATTGTTGAAGTTGAACGATAATTTTGCTCGAGACGGATGATGTTAACGTTGGGATAGTCGCTGCTTAGTCGTTGCATATTATCGCTATCAGCACCGCGCCAACTGTAAATAGATTGGTCATCATCACCGACCACGGTTAGGTTGGAATTCGGCAAAGATAATGCTTTGATCCAATTATATTGAATAGAATTAGTGTCTTGGAACTCGTCTACTAAAATGTGTTTAAAGCGTTCTTGGTAAAGTTTACAAAGCTGCGGCTGACTGTGCCAAAGCTCATAAGAGCGCAGAAGTAGCTCCGCAAAATCGACCAAACCGCTGTTAGTACAGGACTCTTGATAGGCTTGATAAATTTTTATTAAGGTTGCTTCGGCTAGATTAAGTGTCGCAACTCTCTCTGGCCTTAATCCTTTTTCTTTATTGTTATTAATAAAGTTTATCGATTTTTTTACGGGCCATTTTTCTGGGTCCAAGTTAAATGCCTTATGAATACGTTTGAGCAGGCGTGTTTGATCTTCAGCATCAATAATTTGAAATGATTGCGGTAATCCTGCTTCTTGCCAATGCAAGCGTAGCAAGCGATGTGCCAGCCCGTGAAAAGTGCCAACCCACATTTGTTTTAAGGGAAGATGCAACATTTGTTCCAAACGATGGCGCATTTCAGTGGCGGCTTTATTGGTAAAGGTTACGGCAAGAATGTTTGAGGCAGCTACGCCGTTTTGCATTAACCAAGCAATGCGATGAACCAGAACTCTGGTCTTACCGCTGCCGGCACCAGCTAAAATCAACAAGTTTCCTTGGGGGAAGGTAACGGCTTGTAGCTGTGCTGGATTAAGATTTTTTAATAAATCTGAGTTCATAGGGCGGGGGTTTAACTGGTTTGATTGGGATTTTAAGTTATCACATCTAAATTGGGTTCGCAAAGATGCGCTATTCTGTAGCTCTATTTCAAAACCCATGTACCATTGCGTTTAATTTCATTGTACATAGCGTCGGGAGCTAAATCAATCTCGCCTGGCCACGTAACTACACCATACTCAAGATAAGCTCGATTAAAGGTATTAACATCCATAAGTTTGGCGAATACGCCAGCTTTTGAGCTCATAATCAGTTGTTTCATTTCAACAAATCCATGTGCTCCATCAATAAATTCAACTTCAAGATTATAGTCTTGAAGCGGTTTTACTTTGGTCAGCCGCCAAGACGTAGTGCACACTATTGCAGGGGCGATATTTTTTTCGGCGATTGGTTCTGTTCGCATAGTTTCCAGTCCTCAAGTAATTCCTCGCGATGCTCAGATGCCCATTCCAATACCAGCGCTAATGCTCTACGAGGCATAACTCCCTCTATTACAGCAAGAGTGTTGATATCAATCAGTACTTCATGCTCTGCATACAATGCGTGGAAATGGGGTGGGGCATGATCATTCCAAAACATCTGAATCAATATCCCATAAAATGTACTAATTGTCGGCACTGTTGATGAACCCTTTTGTTTTTCTAAACTTAAGTGAAGTATAGTCTACCGAAAAAATAGTTTCAACACAGTGAAATATGAAAAATAAAGTATTTGCGGAAATGGACTTGTTCTAAAAAACCAACCTTCGCCAAACCCTGCTAATTGGCGCAGCGCTTGTTAATTCGACATCATAAAGATGGGGCGGATTGGCTGCGGTATAAGGGTTTATGCAGTACAAGTTAAACTTATTTGTATTGCTACCCTGTGCAACACGACGGCATAGGAGCTGATTGTTGGCAGTCTCAATAATGCAATTTTTGCCAATTGACTTTGCTAAATCCTCTCCATACAAACGTTTCCCACCAATGCCATCGCCGATAGCATAAACTGGCTCCATACCATCATCGAAAATAGTTAAGGTGATCGCATCAACAATTGTTTCACAAAACAATGATATTTCATTAGCTATTGATTTTTCTTCTTCATAGGTAACTTGATCAATATATGGCATTTTTTTGGTTGCATCATGGCAGTGCATATCAATAAATTGGGGAGGTAGACCAATACCATGCATCAGCCACATATACGAGCATTGTATGCCCTGGTTTTGCATTGCGGTGATAATCTTTTTTGCCCCTTTAGAACTTAAACCCTGGTTGGTAGCGCATTCCCAATATTTTATAGTTGATACGCCAAGGTTATATTTTGTTGCTAGTTCCTTTAAAGTTAATCCTGACATTTTTCTTACAAGTCGAAGTCTTTTTCCACGTGCTTTAGAAGTAGATTGTTGCTCCTGGTTTAGCATAATTTATTGGCCGTTTTTAGTTTTTATTTGTATATATTTTAATGGCTTATTCTAGACCGAGCAATATCTTATTTGAATAAATAAAATAAAATTCTTAAGTTAATCTTAATTTTACACACTGTTTATACTATTATACTTGCAAACTTTGCCTTTTTTGGCTTATTTTTTATATCGGTGCAAAACAAACTTCACGCTCGACGTCCAAAGGGAAATACTATATCTTCTTTTTTTGGAGGTTTTGTAGATAACGCTTGAAGAATTCATTGATGCTTTAAAGAGTTGTGCCCATGACTTTACTAATAAAACCAGCTTATACCAAGAACGAGGTTACAGTTTGGTCCATTCCTAATTATTGGGATGTGATTGCGTTGGTCTTGGTGTTCGCCGGTATTATTTTATTAGCTTGGAACATCAAGCAAATGGCGGCTCCTTACCGTCTTGGTGATATTATACCTATTTCCCTTAATCCAATTTATTTACCAGCATATGCCCTACGTACGACTTTACGTTTATTTATAGCATTATTTTTTTCTCTAGCATTTACTTTTACCTTCGGAGCCTGGGCAGCAAAAAATAAACATGCAGAGCGGTTGATCATACCAGCCATCGATGTTTTGCAGTCAGCTCCGGTTTTAAGTTTTCTTGCATTTACCATTCCTGGTTTTATTTTTATTTTTCACAACAGCATGTTGGGACCAGAGTGTGCGGCTATTTTTGCTATTTTTACCTCCCAAGCATGGAATATGACCTTAAGTTTTTACCAGGGAGTAAAAACAGTACCCAATAACTTAAAAGAAGCCGCAAATGTTTTTCGTCTATCGACTTGGCAACGTTTTTGGCGAGTAGAAGTGCCATTTTCTATGCCAGGGCTGTTGTGGAATATGATGATGTCGATGTCAGGAAGTTGGTTTTTCGTTGTTGCTTGCGAGGCAATTACAGTAGCCAACCAAACAATTACCCTGCCTGGTATAGGCTCATATATTGCATTGGCCAGTGTTCAAGCAAATAGCAGAGCCATAGTTTATGCTATTTTCTGTATGTTGATAGTAATCCTCCTTTATGATCAATTATTGTTTCGGCCTCTTATATATTGGACGGAAAAGTTTAAGGAATCTCAAGATGATGATGAAAGATTACCGCGAGCTTGGCTAATTACTTTATTTCAACACACCAAATTTTTGCGCTCAACAGGCACTTGGTTTAGTAATGTTGGTGATTTTTTTATTAATTTTCAACTTTTTCAAACAAAACCAAGAACATCAACTATCTCTTTAAAAAAATCATGGCTTCTTATTGGGTTGTATTATTTTGTGGTTATTCTCATCGTAATTAGTGCATCAATTCTCGTGGGGCGGTTTATTTTTGCAACGATTACTTTTTCTGAGGCCAGGCATATAGTGGCCCTTGGGGTTTTTACTGGCATTCGTGTTATGAGTTTAATCTTGTTGTCAGCACTAATTTGGGTACCGGTTGGCGTATGGATCGGTCTAAGGCCTGGCGTCACAGCCGTCATTCAGCCAATCATACAATTTCTTGCGGCATTTCCTACCATCTTATTTTTTCCGGTAGTGGTAATGGTTATGATAACTTTTAATCTTAATGTCGAAATCTGGTCTGCACCGCTTATGGTGCTGGGGACACAATGGTATATTCTTTTTAATGTTATTGCCGGCGCCAGTGCTCTTCCTAAAGAACTAAAGCTTGCAGCAGCCAACTTTAAAGTAACCGGTTACCTTTGGTGGCGTCGTTTTGTTTTACCTGGGATAGCTCCTTATATTATTACTGGGGCAATTACGGCTGCTGGCGGGGCTTGGAATGCAAGTATCGTTGCCGAGGTTATTAATTGGGGAGCGGTTAGCTTACGTGCAACGGGTCTTGGGTCTTATATTCAAGCACGTTCTGCGGATGGTGACTTTCCAAGACTTATTTCTGGCACAATAGCTATGTGTATAATAGTATTATTAATCAATCGCTTGTTTTGGCGGCCACTTTATAATATTGCGATTAAAAAATTTCAATTGGACTAAAACTGTTTTAGAATGATGTTGTTATGAACGATAAAAAACCAATTATTCAAATTAAAAATGTAAGAAAATCATTCAAACAGAATGACCGTCAAGATTTATTGGTGCTTGATGATGTTAACCTTGAGTTACGTGAAGGCGAGATTACAGCCCTGTTGGGTAAGTCTGGATCAGGCAAGTCTACGTTGCTACGTATTATTGCCGGCCTAGTCAAGCCATCTGCTGGCCAGGTAATCTATCGTGGTGAACACATTACTGCTCCCGCTGAAGGGTTGGCGATGGTGTTTCAAAGTTTTGCGTTGATGCCATGGTTGACAGTATTGCAAAATGTAGAGCTTGGTCTTGAGGCGCTAAGAGTTCCTAAGAGCGAGCGCCGTACTCGCTCACTTAAAGCCATTGATATTGTAGGTTTGGATGGTTTTGAATCAGCTTATCCCAAGGAGCTATCTGGCGGCATGCGTCAGCGTGTGGGTTTTGCGCGTGCTTTAGTAGTCAATCCAGACGTTCTGCTGATGGACGAACCATTTTCTGCATTAGATGTATTAACTGCCGATAACTTGTGTAGTGATCTTTTGGATTTATGGCAATCAAAAAAAACCAATATTAAAAATATTTTGCTCGTAACTCATAATATCGAAGAGGCAGTATTGCTTGCTGATCGCATTGTTGTTTTTGGCAGTAATCCCGGAAATGTACGTACCGAGCTAATGGTCGATATTCCACACCCGCGCAATGATCAAGACCCAAGATTTCGCCCACTAATAGATAATATTTATACGCTCATGACGACTTCTATTGCCGATACTGGCGCGGCTTATCGTTACAAGACCATTAATCTTGGTTATCGTTTGCCTGATGTGGAAATTTCCGAGATCACTGGGTTACTTGATAAACTTTATGAACCAGAATATCTCGATAAAAAAGTTGATTTACCTGTTTTAGCTGATGAATTACATTTAGATATCGATGATCTATTTCCAATCACGGAGGCGCTTGAAATATTGCGTTTTGCTCAGGTATCAAAAGGTGATATCGAACTCAATGCCGCTGGTAAGGCGTTCGCTGATGCTGATATTTTAGAACGCAAAAAGATTTTTGCGAGTCACTTACTTAGCTATGTGCCATTAGCGCGGTATATCCGCCGCATTTTAGACGAGCGTCCGGAGCACCGTGCTACAGAAGAGCGCTTTTTAAGCGAGCTTGAGGATTATCTGAGCGAAGATGCTGCTAAGGAAGTTCAACGGATAGTTATCGAGTGGGGGCGTTATGCCGAGATTTTTGCGTACGATTATAATACGGGACAGTTGAGTCTTGAAAATCCGAAATAAAATCATATTTATGTTGACGTTATAATGTATTAAAATGCCAGTATCTAATATCAATGATTATGGGAAATGTTGGCGATGAAGCAACCGACAAGGATTTTACAGCTAACCGATTTGCACTTGTTTAGTGATCCAAAAACTAAATTAATTGGCTTTAACTCATATCAAAGTTTGCAAAAGGTAATGGAGCTGGTTGCAAACGGCATTGTAGAAAAAAAACCTAATTTGGTGGCGTTGACCGGTGATGTTTCGCAAGATTATTCTCTTGAGTCTTACGAAACTGCCGCAAAAATTTTTAATACTTTTTCCTGCCCCATAGCTGCAATTATGGGGAATCATGATTACCCTCAAGTTTTTGCTAAAATTTTTGGAGATCCAACTAAAGAAAGCAACAAAATATTTAATCTCAATAATTGGAGTATTATTTTTTTAGATTCTCATTGGCCAGAGCATGTTGGCGGACAGTTAGCACAAACAGAACTGGATTTTTTGCGCAAAACTTTAGCTGTTTTGCTAAAACAACACGTTATGATTTTTGTACATCATCAAGTGTTACCTGTTGGTAGCGCTTGGCTTGATAACATTATGTTAAGCAATGCCCAGCAGTTTTTAGAAATTATAGATCAATATCAAAATATTAAAGCAGTTGTTTGCGGTCATGTTCATCAAGCGACCACAACAACGCGTCTTGGGGTAAGCTATCTTTCTACCCCGTCTACCAGCTGGCAGTTTGCGGTTAATTCCCCCGGTTTTAAGTTAGACACTTTAATGCCGGGATATCGTTGGATCGATTTATATGAAGATGGCACCTTCAAAACAGAAGTGGTGCGCATCGACTATAGCGACACATTTATTCCGGACTTGAATAGTAAAGGGTACTGATCAACTGTCGGTTTAGCCAAAAAAGCAACCGATTTCATGTTCCCATGAAGTTTTGGCTAACAAAACCCCAGTTTACAACACGCCAAAACGATTCTAAGTATCTGGCGCGAGCATTGCGGTAATCAATGTAATAAGCATGCTCCCACACATCGCAAGTTAATAATGGTATTTGTCCGGAGGTTAACGGATTGTTAGCGTTACTGGTTGAGGTGATCAGTAAGTTACCGTCGACATCTTTTACTAACCAAACCCAACCAGAACCAAATAAGCCTGCGGCCGTTTTAGTGAAGGCTTCCTTGAATTTTTCTAGCCCATCGAAAGTTTTATTAATTGATGCCATTAATTCAGTTGATGGTTTATCATCACTATTAGCTCGTAAACAATTCCAATAAAAGGTGTGATTCCAAACCTGCGCTGCGTTGTTGAAAATAGCGCCAGCAGAAGTTTTTACGATATCAGGTAAGGTTTTGTTTTCAAACTCAGTGCCAACAATTAATTTGTTTAGGTTGTCAACATAAGCTTGGTGGTGTTTTCCATAGTGAAAATCGATGGTTTCTTCGGAAATGTATGGGGCTAAGGCATTCTTGGCAAAAGGTAAGGCGGGTAGTTCGAAAGTCATTTTTCCTCCTCTGTGTCGGTTACTCTGTGCTTATAAGTTGTGGAACTTATACCCTTCGAAAATTGAATTTAGGCGCGAAGCCTAGCTACG
>AMFJ01016739.1_pt1 | contig 21532 bp, 19 predicted proteins | sample 427208 | NCBI WGS metagenome assembly AMFJ01 (sample SAMN02954298, study PRJNA114691) | groundwater metagenome | biome: aquatic; feature: subsurface aquifer; material: sediment; isolation source: subsurface aquifer sediment | place: USA: Rifle, CO | collected 2008-08 | reverse complement strand
TTCACGCTGGAAAATAGCAAACTATTTGCAGCATGGCAGGCTACTACAACATCCCATAGCATATCATGGAATACCTATTTTGTCAAGATTATAGGACATATTCACCAGATGTGATTATTGAGGGAACATTCAGCTCAGTGCATTCACCCCTAACCCCTCTGCACTGAGCTGAAGAGGAGTACAGGGTACATATAAAGTTGCGCGCAAACTGAATTAAGGAACAAATATACGTCTCCTTCCTTACAGTCAGTCGACCGCGTTGCACTCTCGCTCCAGTTGCTTTGATAGGATTGATTTTAGCAACTTCCGCTCGGGTCAGCTAACTAGCGTGTATGCGGTTCACTTCGTTGCACCCTGCCTGCCGGCAGGCAGGTCGCTCTCCCTCAATTGACGCAGGGGTAGTACCACGCCATGTTATGATCAACTCATGTCAAGCATCGAGTTTCTCAGATCTTTTAGAATTGGGGAATACGCCATTTTTGATCTCGCCACATCTTTCATCGGGGTATTTATCCTTTCACCACTCCTGATCCGGCTTTTCCGTATGGCTCATCTAGAGATTCCTCTCACTAGCTGGTTGCTCTTCACGCTCCCCATAGGCATAGGAACCCATATACTCACTGGCAATTACACTCCCATGACCAAATATTTCCTTGATCCCTCTGGTCACTATCCTCTCAAAATATTTATAATTATTTTATTTATTCTCGGATTTCGCGGGATTAGTATCATTAAATAATTATGTTTCAACCAGCTTGGGACGAAATCGAGAAAATGTACCTAATTTCACGCATTGACCCTGCGACTATTATCCAGTTTAAAGAATTAAAGTCTTCTCAAACTACCCACACGAAAAACGAGGGCAACTCTCACCACTACTGCACTTTTTTCCTTCCTTACGACAAACAAGCCGGCCAAATCTATTTGGGCAATCACATCAAAGCAGGCGACTGGATCTCACCCGGAGGCCACATTGAGCCAGGCGAGACTCCCTCACTCACCTCCATCCGCGAAATGAAGGAAGAATTGGGAGTTGAGATCACGCCAAGTATGCTCGAGCCGTGGGATCTTTCGGTTAAATCCATTGATCGCCCAGGCTCGGGGTGCACTCTCCACTACGACATCTGGCATCTCGTACATATCCCCGTTCAAGATTTTGTCTATCTCAAATCAGAGTATTATGACGCTGGTTGGTTTCCCCTCCGTGAAGGTATTGCCAAAATCACCAAGAATCCCGACTTCGCAGCAATTATCGCCAAACTCCTCTGACTTACAACTCCCAGGGTTATAAGTTCCTTATATCCCCGGGGGTTACATGAGATTAACAGAGTGCTATCATATAAAGATATGAGAATCGCCTGTATTGGAACTGGTTTTGTGGGTGTCGTGACGGCGGCCGTCTTTGCCAAACTGGGACATCGGGTTATCGGACTGGATATTGATACAGACAAAATTGCTTCTCTCCAGTCCGGCAAAGTTCCTTTCTTCGAGCCCGGCTTAGAAGATCTGCTTGTTGAAACCCAAAAATCCGGACATCTCACTTTTACGACCAGCTACGAACAAGCCATCCAAACGGCCGATATTGTCATGATCATGGTCGGTACCCCTTCGATGCCTGATGGTCAAGCCGATCTCAAATTCGTCATGGCAGTTGCCGAGAGTGCCGCTCCCTATCTCAAAGATACTGCAATCGTCATCATCAAAAGCACCGTCCCTCCCGGCACCAATCAAAAAGTTCGAGATTTGATTATGTCCAAAACTAAAGTTAGCTTTGATATGGCCTCGGTCCCAGAATTCCTCAAAGAGGGGACGGCAGTACAGGATACCCTCCACCCCGACCGTGTCATCATTGGCTCAAATAACCCCGCAACTATCCAAACTCTGACCGTTCTCCACGCCCCTCTGACCAAAAATATTATTGTGATGAAACCGGAGAGTGCCCAGATGGCCAAATACGCCGGCAATGTATACCTCGCGATGCGCATCACTTTTGCCAATCAAATGTCTGATCTCTGTGAGCAAAACGGCGCCGATGTGATAGAAGTGATCAAAGGTATCGGGGCCGACTCACGCATTGGTGATCATTATTGGTACCCCGGACTCGGTTACGGTGGCTCGTGTTTCCCCAAAGACGTCAAAGAGATCGCCGCCTATGCCAAGGCTATCGGCGAATCCGAAAGCATCTTTATCGCGGTCGACGAGCGCAACGAAAGCCGGATCCCCCACTTGATGGCAAAATATGACAAACTCGTCGGTGGCTTCGCCGGTAAAACGGTTGCCGTGCTTGGACTCTCTTTCAAACCCAATACCAATGACACCCGCGTGGCTCCCGCGCTCCGTGTGATACCTTATCTCAAAAATCACGGTGCCGTAGTCAAAACTGCCGACCCCAAAGTTCCTGCCGATTTTACGGATCCCTACCAAGCGATCTTCGGCGCTCACATCCTTATTCTTCTCATTGAATGGGACGAGTACAAAAACCTTGATCTCACCAAAATAGCCGCGAGTATGCAATCACCCAAATATTTCTTTGACACCCGCAACCAGTATGATCCCGCCGCAGTTATCGCCGCGGGACTACAATATAAAGGAATCGGCAAATGACAAAAATACTTGTCACTGGAGCCGGTGGCTTTGCCGGCACTCACTTAATCAAAGAACTGCAAAAAAATCCTGCGGCCGAGATCTTTGCCTCCGTCTACAACGCTACGAGTAACATCTCCGTAATGATTAAAGAAGATCATCTTTTGTTCGGAGACTTAACGGATTACTCCTTTGCACAAAAAATGATTCAAACTTCGAGTCCGGACATAATTTATCACCTAGCGGCTCTCTCCGTCGTCCACACTAGTGCAGAGCACGCTACCGCAGTCATCAATGGCAACACCAGTATCTCCTATAATCTCCTCGAAGCCGTCAAATTAGACGCCCCCAAAACACGTTTTATCGCCATCTGTTCCGCCAATCAGTATGGTGCCGTTAACCCTCAAGATCTCCCCCTCAAAGAAACCGCTCCCTTTAGACCCCTCAATCCCTACGCCGTCTCCAAAGTAACTCAAGAGATGCTCGCCCTCTCGTACTGTCTCGCCTACGGCCTGGACGTTGTTATTCTTCGTCCTTTCAACCACACGGGGGAGGGACAAACCACTGATTTTGTAATCCCCATGCTTGCCAAACAATTTGTTGAGATCGAGCGGGGCAAAACTCCCGTGATTGAGGTTGGTAATCTCGAAACCTCCCGTGATTTTACCGATGTCCTCGACATGGTGCAGGCCTACGTTCTGGCGAGTGAGAAATGTCTCAAGGGCGAGTCATACAACATTGGCTCCGGTGTCGCCTATTCCGTCCAAGATATCCTTGACCTCATGCAAAAGATTACCGGTCGGACGGTCACAATCAAGCGAAATGAGTCCCAAATCCGCCTCGCCGACGTACCAGTCCTCGTCTCCGACAGCACCAAATTCCGTACTCTAACCAGCTGGTCTCCCACCATTCCCCTCGAAACAACCCTATCGCGTATACTAGAGTATTGGAGGAAACAGATATGAAAAAAGCACTTATTACCGGCATTACCGGTCAAGATGGATCTTACCTCGCCGAATTACTCCTGGGAAAAGGTTACAAAGTCTATGGCTTGAACCGACGCACTAGTACCCCCAACTACTCCCGTATCACAAGCATTGTCGATCAAATCGAGCTAGTTTCCGGCGACCTCCTCGACCAACACTCTCTCACCGAAGCCGTCAAGAATATTCAACCAGATGAGATCTACAATCTCGCCGCCCAAAGCTTCGTGAAGGCAAGCTGGGAGCAACCAATGTTTACCGGAGAATCAACTGGTCTAGGTGTCACGCGAATGCTCGAAGCCGTTCGTTTTGCTTGTCCCAATACCAAATTTTACCAAGCCAGTAGCAGTGAAATGTTTGGCAAAGTCCAAGAAGTTCCCCAACTCGAATCTACTCCTTTCTGGCCGCGCTCACCCTATGGTGTCGCCAAAGTCTATGGTCACTGGATCACCGTTAACTACCGTGAATCCTACAATCTCTTCGCTGTTTCCGGCATCCTTTTCAATCACGAGTCACCGCGACGCGGACTGGAATTTGTCACCCGCAAAATTACCAACACCGTGGCCAAAATCAAGTATGGCAAAACAGACAAATTGTACCTAGGTAACCCCGACGCCAAGCGCGACTGGGGCTACGCCAAAGACTACGTTGAGGTAATGTGGCTCATGCTGCAACAGAATACTCCCGAGGATTTTGTCATCGCCACGGGCGAGGCTCACTCAGTTTCCGAGTTTGTTGAAAAAGCCTTTGCCTCGGCCGGGATCAAAGACTGGCAGGACAAAGTAGTCTGGAATGATCCTCGCTATACCAGGCCCGCCGAAGTCGATCACTTGATCGGCAATCCCGCCAAAGCCAAAAAGATCCTCGGTTGGGTTCCCAAAACCAGCTTTGACGAACTCGTCCGTATCATGGTCGAAGCGGATCTAAATTTGGAGAAAACATAGGAATTACAAAGTTACGATCCTTGTAATCCAAGGTTAATAATTACAAGGATCGTAACTTAAAACATATGTCAAAAGTTTTAATCACCGGCGGAGCCGGGTTTATCGGCAGTCACTTGTGTGACCGATTTATTGCGGATGGTCACGAAGTGATCTGCGTCGACAACTTCCTCTCCGGATCCCGCACCAACATCTCTCATCTAGAATCTAACCCTCTATTTACCCTCATCGAGTACGACGTCTGCCAACCTCTACCATCCACGATCTACGATCTACAGGCTATATTTCACTTCGCCTCTCCTGCTTCCCCCAACCCAGCCTCTCCAGTTTCATATATCAATTTCCCCGTCGAGACGCTGATGGTCAATACTCTAGGAAGTCAGCGCATGCTCGAACTCGCCCACACCAACAACTGTCAAATCATCTTTGCCTCAACAAGCGAAGTTTACGGTGACCCGCTGGTTCATCCTCAAAGCGAGACCTATTGGGGCAACGTCTCTCCCAACGGTCCTCGTAGTTGCTACGACGAAGGCAAGCGGGCGATGGAAGCTCTCGCTTTTTCCTACTATCGTCTCGGTCAAACAAAAATCAAAGTGATTCGTATCTTTAATACCTACGGCCCACGCATGCGCCTCGATGATGGTAGATTTACGATCAATCTAATCGACTCTTATGTAAATCACAAAGCCCTCCCGCTATACGGTGACGGTAGTACCACTAGGTCATTTTGTTATATCGACGATCTAGTCCAAGGTATTATGAGTATTTTCCAAAACGAAAAAGCTATTGGACAAGTTATTAATCTCGGTAATCCTATCGAGCTATCAATTAGTAATGCCATAAGTATTTTTGAAAAAATTATCGGTGCAAAACTTGTCAAAGAAATGCGCTCCCCTTTACCAGACGACCCCCGTCGTCGCTGTCCCGATATCACCAAAGCCAAAAAAATACTTGATTGGGGACCTACCATAGATTTCGCTATCGGCATGAAAAAAACTTTGGAATTTTATACCCATGCTTAAAGTCATCATTGTCATCCCCACCTACAACGAAAAGGGAAACGTTGCTCCCGTCACCTCGGCCCTTGTCAAAGTGTTTAGAGAATGTCAGGACTACGATACACACATCTTGTTTGTTGATGATAACTCTCCCGATGGCACGAGACGCGAGATTGATCAACTCATCAAAAAATATCCTTTTGTCCATATCTTAAATAACAAACGTAAGGGTGGTTTGGGCCACGCCTACAAAAAAGGTTTTAGCTACGCCATCGACAAACTGCGCGCCGATATTCTGATTCAATTCGACGCCGACCTTCAACATGATCAGGAGATTATCCCCGCCATGCTCGCGAGTTTAGCAGGCGGAGCAGACATGGTGCTGGGCACCCGTTACATCAGGGGTGGCGGAATCCCACAGAACTGGCCACCATCCCGCAAGTTTTTGAGTATTGTCGGCAATCTTTTCATCCGTTTTATCATGTTAAATTTTCGTCTTCATGACTGGACTACCGGTTATCGGGTAATCAAACGTGAAGTCGTGGAGGCAATCTTGCCTGGCCTGAACCATCCGGCTTTTAATGGTTATACCTACAATATTGGTTTTTTAGTAAAAAGTATTCAAAAAGGGTATACAGTTACCGAAGTACCCTTTAGGTTTAAAGATCGAACTGCCGGTAACTCCAAACTAGGCCCCGAGTATATATTTAATACCATGAGGTACATTATGAAGGTCAGAATATCCGAAATAGTTGCCAGTAGAATCTTTAAGTTTATTTTAGTGGGGGGCTTTGGCTCCCTTGTCCAATTCGTCTTTTTGTACCTTTACCGTCAATTTATCCCCGCTTATCAGCTCGCGATCTTTCTCTCTATCGAAACAGCCATCGTCTCCAACTTTATCTGGAGCAATCTCTGGACCTTTGCTGACCGGCGTCTTAAACCCGCCCAGATTCCCGGCAAATTTGTCCAGTTCAACTTGGCTTCCGCCGGCTCCATCATCATTCAGCAGATTGTGGCTTTTGTCGGCGAGAAATTCATTGGTTTGTTCCCTCTCTTTATCGTGCCACTTATCAAGCTCCCCGTTGACACCGGAGTCATGTACGCTGTCCTTGGCATCTTGATCGGCATGTTCTGGAACTTCTTTGCCTACTCTCGTTTTGTCTGGAAGAAGAAAGAACTAAAGTAACGCTCCCCAATCCGCTATCGGCTGCACGTTGGCGACGATGAACTGCCATCCCACTAAAAAAATCGGGATTAACATCAGGATCAGCCACTTGGCCGATTTATGTTCAAACAAGGGTGCAAACCCCAAAAGCGCAACCGGTGCAATCGGGAGCGCGTAACGGGCCAAATCCCGGTGCGCGATCATCAGTAAAAAGACTCCGTACAACACCCCAAATGCGAGCGTAGCTAACTGCGCAAAACCACTCTTAATTCCAACTTTTTTCCCATATAAATAAATCCCCACTCCATACATTACGTACATATAAATGATGTCTTCTCTCCACATATCCGTGATCCACCGCTGCATATTAGAGAATATCAGCAGAGGAGGGAAAAAGAATGGATGTAATTCCGAGCTAGAATTAAAATATGCCCAAATACTCCCGTAACGCTGACCGTAAAATCCAAATAATAAAGCCAGCGCCGCAGGCATTAACAAGTATGGCGATAATCTTGCGATCATCTTTTTCCAGTCGGTGTGATAACAGCCTATGGCTGCAACGAGATACGCCCCAAACAACAAAATCCCCGGACTCCGCGTCAGAACCGCCAAACTACCCAAAATACTCGCCATCCAATGTTTCCCTTTGTAGGCCAGCACTAGTGACGTAAGCACAAAAAACATAAACAGCGGTTCGCTCGACCCCACGCCGCGTACCGACAGCATTCGTGCCGGAAAAAAAAGGGCAATTATCACCAAAGTAGTTGCCATTTTTTTATCTTTAATTAACGTCTGAAAAAATGCGTAAAGACCAACAGTTAAGAGAATATTTGAAATGATAGTAGCCCAGAGGAGCGCTTGGGGTCCACTCACAACCAAGTCGAGGGTGCGGATCAAGAGGGGATAAACCGGGAAGTGAGCGGCATAATAAATCGGTGAATTGCCAAATCCGGCGAAATCCGGTCCCAACAACTGGGGATCGTAGAGAGTCTTGGCGACCGCGAGGTAATTTAAACCATCAAAGTTGGTGACGATGGTCTCCATTCCATGCCGACCAAAATTGATTCCCCAAAAAGTCCCTGTTTTTAACAAAAACGGCAGCCAAAAAAGGAAGAGTGAAGCTAGAGCCACCACCACAACCACGAAATATCTCTTCATACTCTATACTATATACTATGCAAAAACTCCTCTCGCATAAGTGGCTCTTATTGTCCCTCTTTGTGGCCATCCTGGCAGGACGAACTCTCCTGACCAGCCGGCATTTCTATACTCACGACGACATTCAAGTTTTCCGCGTCAACGAATTTATCGAGTGTTTCAAAAGAGGTGAGATCCCTTGTCGCTGGTCAGCCAACCTGGGCAAGGGTTATGGTTACCCTTGGTTCAACTACTACCCACCCATGATTTACATTATTTCTGGGCTTATTCACTTGTCTGGTTTTTCGATTATCGCGAGCCTCAACCTCCTGATGTTCTTGAGTTTTATCTTGGCTACTTGGGGTATGTATCTCCTAGTTAAGGAGCTCACAGATAGAGGAGACTTGGCATTCTTGGGTTCAACTCTCTTTACCCTCTACCCCTTTCACGCCACTAATGTTTTCCTGCGTGGCGTCTACGCCGAAAACTTGGCTTGGAGTCTGACTCCCTTTGTCCTTCTTGCTATATCTCGCCAAATCAAAAGCGGCCGCTTCTCTCACTCACTCCCATTCTTATTTGCCGGGATCTTTCTGACTCACATTATTTCTTCATTTTTGGTTGTGGGTTTTGCCGTTTTCTGGCTAATTCTCTTTAGCTGCAAAACTTGGCGCCAACTTCTCCTCCAAATCCTCTTAGGTATCGGTATTTCTGCTTTCTTCTTTCTCCCTGCTATCTTTGAGAAAAATCTCGTTCAATCCGAGAGTTTGATTCAAGGTTATTATGCTTATTTCAATCACTTTGTCTCGCTCAAACAATTATTTCTGGAGTACAAATGGAACTACGGTGCCTCCTACTGGGCAGATCCTCCCCAAGAAATGGGTTTTATGATAGGTCATGTCCACACCATTTTTCTTGGGATTCTCCTCGTCATTGGTCTCTTCTCTCGTCGTAAAATTAAGCAACAGAAACTCATTTTTGGCCTTCTCTTCGCCACCGGCTTTGTACTTTTCTTGACCCACCCCAAGTCAGCTTTTATCTGGCAGCTTTTGCCTTCCCTTGCTTATATTCAATTCCCTTGGCGGTTTGTCGGCTGGGCAGGCATCCCCCTCGTTATCAGTGCTTCCTTGCTCATGAAGTACCTCCCCCGTCTGCTATCTTACTCCATCACTCTCCTTGTCACCATCGCTCTTCTCCTCTATTCCTATCCTTTCTTTTTCCCTCGGGACTATGACATCTACTCCGACGCCGATTTTTTGACCGGTTCACTCCGTGCTGATCAACAGACCAAAAGTCTATTTGACTATCTTCCCAAAACTGTTCATCAAATACCAACTATACAAAGTGGTATTTTTTATTTTCCCGGTTGGACCTCTCGTACTAAAATTGAAGTCGATGCTGAAACTGGAGTCATTGTTGACACATCTCCAGATTTAGCTTGGAGGGAGACTCCCTTCCGCCTAGCAATGGATATTGTGTCTGTTATTAGTCTAATCGGGTACGTCATGTACAATAAGTGGTATGCCAAGAACTGACAAACTCTCTTCACTTTCTATCTTTATGCCCGCCTATAATGAAGAGGGGAACATCGCTACCACCATTATTGACGCCGGAAAAGCTGCCAAATTGATTGCCCGTGACTATGAGATCATTGTGGTCGACGATGGTTCGCGTGACCGCACTGCCGAAGTCGTGAAAGAGTTGGGGAAAAACGATTCCCATATCCGCTTGATTACCCACCGGCAAAACCGCGGTTACGGTGCTGCCGTGAAAACTGGAATGAAAGCATGCACTAAATCCTGGATCTTCTTCACTGATTCCGATGGTCAATTTCACTATGACGAACTCCAAAACTTTGCCGCCGGCAGAAGTAACGCCGATCTAGTCATAGGTTATCGCAAAAAGCGTATGGACCCTTTCCATCGCATTTTTGTGGCTCAAGTGCTCCTTAAACTTTGGAACTTTTTTTTGTTTGGGCTGACTGTCCGCGACGTTGATTGTGCCTTTAAGTTATTTACCAGAGAAGTCCGCGACGCGGTTCATCTCGACACCGAAAGCGCCATTACCGTCACCGAGTTTATCGTCAAAGCCAAGGCACTGGGATTTAGCCTTATCCAGCTTCCAGTTCATCACTATTCCCGCAAATTTGGCCATCAAACCGGCGGCAACTGGCGGGTCATCCTCCGCGCCGCGAGGGAAAGTTTTACGCTGTACAAACAACTGCACGAGGCTCTATGAACTGGCTCAAGAAACACTGGTTGCTGATTGTTATTCTGATCATTGCCCTTGCATTTCGGCTCTACCGTATCGAATCAACCATGACATTCCTAGAGGATGAGGGTAGAGACCTCCTCATTGTTAAGCGGATGATTGATACCGGCCGCCCTGTTTTGCTTGGTCCCCAAACTTCAACTGGCAACATGTACCTGGGTCCTTTGTATTATTACTTGATTACCCCTGCCTTATACCTGGCGGGGATGAACCCAGTGGGTCCCGCTATTTTGATCGCCCTCTCGGGAGTTCTCACGGTGTACCTGCTCTATTACCTGGGCAAAAAATGGTTTGGCACGGCTGCCGGTTACTTAGCGGCCATTCTCTTTGCCGTCTTGCCCTACTCCGTCATGGTCACTCGTGCCTCTTGGAATCCCAACCTCGTGCCTTTGATTGCCACCATTATGCTTATCATTTACAATCGGCTCGTTTATGGTCGTGCAACACTCAAAACTTGGTTTGCCTACGGCCTCGCCATCGGTGTTATGGTGCAGCTGCATTACATGGCTCTTGTCTACTGCTGTATTCTCTCCCTCTCGATCGCCTGGAATAAGCGCAAAGATTTTATCCAATTAGTCCGCGGAGTTCCGCTTGTCATGATAGGTCTGATTTTTATGCTCTTGCCATTTATTGTCTTTGAAATCCGCAACAACTGGGTTAACACTCACGCAATTGCGAGGTTTATGCAAGCCAAAGAAGAAAAAATCATTCGTTATGACCCCCCGCTCTGGCTATGGTGGGGCAAGGTCAGCAAAACCAGTTATCGCTTGATCGGCAATTCTTTGGCTGGCTCCGAGATGAGCGCCCAGCCCGTGACTCCTTATATTGCAGCCGGTTTTATTGTGTTGGTTCTTCTCTCCCTCGCTCTCGCCATTTCTCACCCAAACAAAATATACCTAAATTTATTTATCATTTTCCTCGGGTGCATGGCAGTCCTGGGCATTTATCAGGAGAATATTCACCTTCATTACATCGAATTCGCCTTGCCCCTCATTTTTCTCGCGCTTGCTGGAGTCTTTCGTCCCCAGTCTCCCAAATGGCTAGTTACCACAGGTTCTCTTTTCCTGCTTTTGGTTTTTGGCTTTGGGATTACCCGTTCTCTCGGTTATATTACCTCCGGAGCGACGCATCAAGCCAAAAAGGCACGGGACGTCGCGGCTTATATCGTTGCCAAAGCGGGGGGAGAGCCATACAACGTGGTCAGTACTCAGGGAACATATACTACTCCGTTTCAGTACTTTCTCGCGGTTTCACCTCACCCGCCCTCCAATCTTTTAACCAAACAAGTTTTTGATATCTGTGCCGGCTATCCCTGTCCCATCGACGACGAAACGACAACCCTGCTTTTCTTAACCGGGCCGGGACACCCTTCGATTGCCAACTATCTCGGTCACCCCGAACTCAATTCGTATTCTCTCAAGCGGCAGATGGTGAGTAATGAACACGTTTCGGTTGGGATTTGGGTAGCCGAAATAGTGTTAGAATAATCCCATGGCTCCTCTTGTTACAGTCTTGATCCCCAACTACAACGAAATCGAAAACGTCAAGCGCGGAGTTCTCCAAGATATTTTTGACTATCTCAAGAAAAAAAAATTTACTTGGGAGGTAGTGATCTCCGACGATGGTTCAACAGATGCCAGCGTTTTGGTGATCAAGGAATTTATTGCAAAGCATGGTCAATTTCGCATCCTTTTCAATCAACATGCCGGCAAGCCCTATGCGCTTCGCTCCGGCATTAACGAAGCCAAGGGAAAGTATGTGCTTTTAACCGACATGGACCAATCTACTCCCATTAGTGAACTGGATAAACTTCTTCCCTGGACAAACCACGGGTTTGATATCGTGATTGGTTCCCGCGGTGCCAAGCGTGCCGATAGTACACCGCTCCGCCAGCTCGCCTCGATAGTTTTCTTGTTAGTGAGACGCCTCATTCTTTTGCCAGAAATCAAAGATACTCAGTGCGGATTTAAATTAATCGACCGCGCGCTCGCGATCAAAATATTCTCCCGTATGCGGCTCTTTGGGCGGGTGAACAACGCCGTCGGCTGGAAAGTGACTGCCTACGATGTTGAGCTTCTGCACATCGCCAAGAAACTTGGTGCCAAGATCAAAGAGGTCAGAGTTATCTGGAAAAACGAGGATACTGCCTCAGGCAAGTCTCGTAATTTCATCAAAGAATCAATCGAGATGCTTTTCGAGATTATGCGTGTCCGCATCAACGACATGCTGGGCAAATACAACTAAAGCCTCGGATCCCTGCAAGGTCCGACCTTGAAGGATGAGCCCAGCCCGAGCGAAGTGAGGGAAGGTCGGACCTTAAAGGATTGATGCTATACATTCTTTGGTTAGTATTATCCATAACAATCTTCATTTATTCCTACGGTTTCGTCGATCTCAACCTAACCCTTTCTTCCAACCCCGTTCTTTTTAACTTTGTTACTTGGGTCCAGCACCTAGTTTATTTTGACCGCTCCCTCTCCCTCAAAGTATTTATCATCCTGATTATTTCAATGTTTATTTGTTACTTTGGTTCACTGGTTTTTTGGTTCAATAAATCTACTCGCTTTCCTTGGCTATTTGTTTCTTTACTCGCTTTGATTTTTTCACTTGCATATCCCATGCTCTCATCCGATGTTTTCAAGTACCTCTTCTCGGCCAAAGAAATTTTGGTTTATCACGCCAATCCATATCTAATTACTCCCAATACTTTCCCCGACGATACTTGGATCCGTTTCATGCGCTGGGTTCATACCACGACTCCCTACGGTCCAGTATTCACACTCCTCACGATTCCTTATTACATCCTCGGATTTGGGAAATTTGTCCCCATTTTATATTTATTCAAACTGGATCAGGTCGCTTGGTATCTACTCTCTATTTGGATCATTGGAAAACTGCGCGGTGTGCGTGCTCAATTATTTTTTGCCCTCAACCCTCTCATCCTCATGGAGTGGTTAGTGAACGCTCACAACGACGCCATTATGATTACGCTTATGCTCTCATCAATTTATCTCTACACTCTCAAAAAACGCGCTTGGTCACTTATCGCTCTTCTTGCCTCGATCGGCATCAAATACGTGACGGTCATTTTCCTTCCGATCTTATTCTTTCCCAAAATATTTCAAAAGCATCTACAGCCTACGATCTACTATCTACTATCTATACTCGCCGTGGCGCCATTACTCTATCACTATTCCTGGCAGTACCAACCGTGGTATGTAACCTGGCTCATTCCCCTCGCCGCCCTCATTCCGCACCGGTGGGTCCACTGGACCATTGGCGTTTACTCTTTCTCTGTCTTCTCCCGCTATCTCTACTTTGTCGGCACCGGCTCCTGGCTTGGCACGCCTCTAGAGCACGCCCTCATGACTTTCCTACCGCCAATTCTCACCGCCCTTTATTGCCTACTTTCTCACCTCATTAATCACTACCATGATTCGAATTATAGTAGTAAAAGAGGATGATATACTTTAGTCTATGAACAAAGTTGCAATTGTTACTGGTGGGGCCATGGGGTGGAAGGCAGGTGGTAAATCTATTGGGGGAGCTATAGCGATTTCCTTGGCAAACGATGGTTATAAAATAAGTAGTTGCCGATTTGGGTGAAATGGGGGAACGAACAGTAGACATCATAAAAAAGAGTGGTGGAGAAGCAATTTTTATTAAAACCGATGTGACAATCACTGATAATATTCAAAATATCATCACCACAACCAAATCAAAATATAAGGGATTAAATTGCTTGGTGAACTGTGTGGCTCGTTATAGTCCGGGGATGGCTAAAAATGCCGTAGAAATTACTAAAGAAGAGTGGGATCAAACTTTAAACGTCAATCTTAATAGTTATTTTTTGATGGCTAAATATTCAATCCCGTTAATGTTGGAGTCGGGAGGTGGGACAATCATTAACATATCTTCAACAGTAGGTATGCTTGCTCTACCCAATTTTAGCGTTTATTCTGTAGCAAAAGCCGCCATTAACGGATTAACAAGATCATTAGCTGTGGATTTTGCTCCCAAGATTAGAACTAATGCTGTGCTACCTGGTTTTGTGAAAATTGCCAACTCCGAGCAAAATCGCAATCCAGAAGAATTAGATAAATGGTACAAAGAAATTTCCAAACAATATCCCATGAAAAGAGTATGCGAAGTTGAAGAAATTGCCAGCGTAGTATCTTTCCTAGCCAGTGAAAAATCATCCTATATTAATGGTCAATCAATCGTTGTGGATGGTGGCAAAACGATCTCTGACTCTCATGATTTTTAGAATATTGACTTCGGGTAGTATTTGGGCTATAAAAAAGCTATGGATCAAAACAAAATAGCTATTTTCGAAGGCAAGCAGATACGAAAAGTGATTTTCCAAGACGAGTGGTGGTTTATCGTCGAAGATGTGGTTTTGGCCCTTATCGATTCTAGCGATCCAAAACAATACATTCAGCGTATGAAGTTACGTGATCCAGAACTAGCAAAAGGGTATGTACAACTTGTACACACCCTTCCCGTAAAAACATCTGGTGGCTCTCAAAAAATGGTTTGTTCAAATACAGAGGGAATATTCCGCATCATTCAGTCCATTCCATCTCCCAAAGCCGAGCCCTTTAAACGCTGGTTAGCCAAAGTCGGCTACGAACGCATCCAAGAAATAGAAAATCCCGAACTAGCCCAGGATCGGATGAAAAAGCTTTATGAGCAAAAGGGTTACTCCCAAAACTGGATCGACAAACGGCTTCGTGGAATCGCCATCCGTCAAAACCTGACGGACGAATGGAAGAAAAGGGGAATTAATGTGGAATCAGATTATGCCATTTTAACCGCCGAAATCAGCAAAGCTACATTTGGGATCACTCCCAGCGAGTACAAAGAACTCAAGAAACTCAAGCGTGAAAACTTGCGCGATCACATGACCGATCTCGAACTAATTTTTACCATGCTCGGCGAGCGGGTTACGACCGAGATTTCCGTCAAAGAACAACCGCAAATCAAAAAAAGATAAAATAATTAGCCCTGCACAAAGTAATAAAGATATCACGCTCACGACATCTCCCACCTTATCAGCCGTTGTTGGAGTCATTTTTACCGTTACCAAAGTATTTTCGTTTGTCGTCGTGACAGCGGTCAATCCATTCTCCCCGTACGGCTCGGTTTTTAGCTCTACTCCACTGCCGTCCTCTGCGTTCCACTCTGGGAAATAATATTTTGCGATTATATACTCACCAGCTTTTGATGCATCAAATTTGATAGTTCTACCATTGTCGATTGTGATCAAGTTGTCAACAGGTGGACTAACGAGATCTTTCGTAGGCTTTAGTAAGCATTTGGTTGTCCACTTGGACAGGTACTCATTGGCCCAGGTATTGGTCATACAGGGATCATCCACCGTATATACAGTCCCGTACTGGTATCCCAAAGGTTGATAATAACCTCTTGTGGCCAAGAAGGGGATAACCACGATCATCACGAGTAGCATCGTGATAGCCCGCTTGGGTTGATAGTAATCCAAGATCAAAGCATATCCCAGCACTAGGGCAGAAGTGACCACAGTGAGCAGACGGAAGGGGAACTGGAAATACCGTAGGTATATTACTCGCTCCCAAATCCAAGAACTGATTGGAGACATTAGGTAAAGTGTTCCCGTAGCCAAAATTATTACAAACAGCGCCAGTCTGCCGTATTGCTTGCGGAATTTAATTGAGTGTAAATACAATCCAATTAAGAGTACGTAGCCCACTAGGAGCGTAATCCCCAAGTATGCCGACTTCTCTTGTCCCGTACCTTGATTGATCAGTTGTTGGGCCAAGGAAACGGGATGATCGAGATATCCTCTTTGGACCAAACTATTATTTTCGTATTGGATTATGTCCCTCTCTGCCAGAGAGGGGATTAAACTAAACGCGGCAATCCCAAAACCCAACGTCATCGCCACCAAGTAAGCCGTCATTTTCGCTAGATTTACGGGTGGGAGAACCAGGTACAAGAGGAGAGTGCCAACTATCATAACCCCAGTCAGTGAGTGTGTCAGAATCACGCCCCCCAAAATTAGCCCAGCCAGCGCGAAATTTAAACCATTGAATTTTTCCTTGATGCGCATAAAAGCCCACCACACCCATGGCGTGAGCATGAGCGTCGAGGCTTCCGTAAGCGATCCGCGGTGGAAAAAATCGTGATAAAGATAAGGTGACGTCAGAAACACGATAGTACCCAGTGCCACCCCCCACAGCTTGACGCGTGAGCGCAACAGCACAAACATGCCCATCGTTCCAATCGCACTAAACAATAGGTATATCAATTTCACGGCTTTGATGCCCGAAAACCCTCCGTAGCGGAAGAGGGCACCCACATAATATATAAGCGGAGAATAGTACTTGAACATAAAAGATCCCGCCCCATGACCAAACGCATCCACATACCGGACCGGGAATTGGCCGGACGTCAGTTCGTTGTACATTGCATCCACCCGCGTGACTTGAACATTATCAAACACCTGGAACAATCCATCATGAAAAGTCGGAATATTAAACCACAACCAAAACGCGAACACCAAAATAACTGCTCTTCGCATACGCTTCCTATAGCGTAGCAGATATATAGTTTATAATAAATCCATGCAGTGGTTTCCCCGGCTCAAAAAACTCGAGTGGTTTGCTCTCATTTGCATCGTTGCCGCCTATGTCGGCCTGACTTTCACCAACTTGACCCGTTTACCCATTTTTGTCGATGAAGCCCTCTATTTGCGCTGGGGTCAGATCGCCGGAGCTGACGCCACCTGGCGTTTTATCTCTCTCACTGATGGCAAACAGCCGCTCTTCACTTGGGCAGTCATTCCTTTTATGAATTACTTTGGAGACCCTCTGTACGGGGGCCGGTTCACGACCGCTCTTTGTGGTCTTTTTACTCTTTTGGGAGTGATGTATGCCGGCTGGCTCGTCTCCGGCAAAAAAATGGCTTTTTGGGCCGCTCTGGTTACGCTCTTCTCACCCTTCCTTTTTTTCTACAACCGCTTTGCCCTGATGGAAGGAATGATGATTATGTTTGGGGTCTGGATGTTTAACCTCTCCCTTCTCCTCGCTCGTACCCGCCGGCTCGACGTGGCTCTCATTCTCGGCATGTGGAGCGGTCTCGCCCTCCTGGTGAAGTCTCCCTCCCTGTTTTTTCTGCTTCTTATCCCCGCCGCTTATCTCCTCGAAGTTAATTTCAAGAAAATTATTACCAAAAATACTTTCCAATTTATTCTTCTCGTTCTCATTTCCTGGTTTCTCGCCGAAGTCATCAACAACATCCAGCGCCTATCACCTTGGATGTATATGATCAAAGAAAAGAACTCTTTCTTTGTTGTTCCTTACGACGAGATTCTTCACAGTCCAACGCGGCTAATCAACAACTTCAAAGACATCTGGCGTTGGCATGGCGCTTATACCACCGTTCCCGTCATGCTTGTTGCTCTTTACGGAGCAGTTGCCTGGTTCAAAAAATCTTGGCGGCAAGGACTTTTTGCCTTTGCCTGGTTTTTCCTCCCCCTCTTGGGTACCGTCCTCCTGGCCAAGCTCTTCGCCCCGCGCTACATGGTATTTACCACTCCCTTCCTCTTACTCTTCACTGGTTATGGACTTTCGGTCATTAAAAATATTCATATCCGCATTTTAACTTTTATCCTAATATCTTTATATCCTCTTAGTCTGATTACTCGCCTCATTATTGATCCCATTCACTATCCCTATCTCCCCATGGACGAGGGGTACGTCAACGGCTGGTCGGCCGGCAACGGCACCAAGCAAGTTGCAGAGTGGGCGGTCAATCACATCAAAGAAACTGGGACTCCGATGACCATCTATACCGAGGGGACTTTTGGCATCTTGCCCAACGGTCTCGAGCTCTATGCCCAAGGCAAGACCAATAAACTTACCGTGACCGGACTCTATCCAATTAACGACATTCCGCCAGCGGTGATCGTCGAACAAGCTCACGTTAATCCCGAAACCTATTTTATCTTAAACAATACTGAGACCAAAGATGTCCCCGCCGGGCTCGAGTTAATCGCCAGTTACCCCAAATTGCGTGACAACCCGATGCGTCTGTATCGTGTAATACCCAGATAACTATGCGAAAAAACTTTTTCCTCCTCATCTCCTCGCTCATTCTTGCATGTCTCATCATCTGGCCCATTCATAGCTCTGGTGTCTGGTACCCCATGCACGATTCGACAAGTGTGGCAAGAGTCTTCCTGATGAAAAATACCCTCATGAATGGTCAAATCCCCCCCATTTGGGCGGAGGGGATTAATGGCGGCCTTGGTTATCCGCTTTTCCATTTTTACGCACCCCTCTTTCATACCATCGCGACTCTTCTTTCGTTCCCGCTCTCTCCTATCACTTTGGCGCTCAAACTGACGCTTTTCCTCAGCGCCTTTACCGGAATCTTCGGCTCGATGTATTTTGCCAAAAGGTGGGGAAGACTGGCAGCAATTGTTGCTGGAGTCGCCTTTGCTCTCGCGCCCTACGGAGCGGTTAACCTCTATGTCCGTGGCGCTTTTGCTGAATATTTGAGTCTCGCTCTCTTGCCTTGGGTTTTTGTCCTAACCGAAAAAATCACCTCTATTCGCAAAATGATCATTGCGGGGGTCTTCCTCTCCCTCTTTGTTTTGAGTCACAACCTGATTCCCCTCCTTGCTCTGCCCATGATCTTGGTCTGGATGCTTCTCCAAAACAAATCTAATTTCAAATTGGTCGTGGGTGCCATCGTTATCTCCGTGGCACTTTCGGCTTGGTTTATCCTTCCCCTCATGGTCGAGAGGGGTTTTACTCAAGCCGACGCCGTCGCCCGCACCACAGATTACGCCCAGCACTTTGTGGAGCCGTGGCAACTGTGGAATAGTACGTGGGGATTTGGCGGCTCCGCTCTCGGAGTTGAGGACGGGATGTCTTTCAAGTTGGGTAAAGCTCAAATTATCTTAGGAACAATCGGAGTGCTGCTGGCCTTTTTGCATAAGCGAAAATCACTGATCATCCTCTCCCTTTTCCTGCTGATCTCTGTTTTCCTCACCACCTCGCTCTCCCAGTTTATTTGGGATCATCTCGGAGTTCTCCAGATAATTCAGTTCCCTTGGCGTAATCTGGGGATTATCACCTTTTTCCTCTCCATTTTTTCGGGTTTTGCCATCAGCAGGGTTCCAAACAAAGTATTTCGCCTTGTCGGCACCTGCCTCATTATTCTGATGTTATTTCTGACTAATTATCAATATTTTGCCCCCCAATCAACGTTTCCAGCCACAGATAATATTTCCGATATCGCCTCTGTAGTCCCAGAATATCTGCCTGTTTGGCTGTCTCGTCCTAATCCGCCCATCGAAGGGTCGACTATTCTTCCCTATGCATATTATCCTACTTGGGAAGTTAAATTAGACGGGGAAACGGTCAACACCTACCCTAGTATCGAGGGTAAACTCGCGTTTGATAATCCCACTCACTCCTCCAATTTTTCCTTTCACCAATCCCATACTAATCTTGAAAAAATCGCCTCAATTATTTCTTTGGTTGCTCTAGTGATCATGCTCAAACTTTATGTCAAAAATTAAAATTTTATTACTTCTTACTCTAGCTACTATTATCGCCTATGGTGCTTCCTTAAAGTACGGCTTCTCCCAAGATGATTGGTTTCATTTGACCATTTCCCAGGCGAGAAACGTAGGAGAGTTCCTTAACTTCTTTAATCCCGCGGGAGTGAGTTGGATCTTCTTCCGTCCACTCTCCACCCAGCTACCCTATTGGATCGCGACCTCCTTTTTTGGTTTGGCTATTGCCCCATATTTCCTGCATACTCTTATGCTCCTTATCCACGTCCTTAATAGCTATCTCGTGATCAAAATCAGCAGGAAATACCTCCATCAGCACCTCCCTATCCTGCTGGGGTTCTTCTACGTGATTTCCAATATTCACTTTCTCTCCCTCTTTTATATCGGCGCGATTCAAGAACTCATTTCTACTTTCTTTAGTTTGTTAACCATTTTCCTGTTCCTGCGAGCCCGCCGAACCTCTCAAATCACGCTCGCCGTTCTCACCGTTTGCGCCTTGTTGAGTAAAGAACTCGCTCTCCGTCTCCCCCTCATTTTGCTTTTCCTGGCCTATTTAAGAGAGAGAAATCTTTTACGTACCCTCAAAGCTGTAAGCGGCCCCCTCCTGGTAACTGCGGCCTATTTAGTTCTCCGGTTAGTAATTCATACCGGCGGCGCCCTCGAATATAGTCTAGTCCTCTCTCCTGCCACCGCGCTTGCCACCACCATGTGGTACGGCTTGTTTGCGCTCGGTTTTCCCGAATACTTGCTCCGTTTTGGTCTCTCTGGCGGCCTCATCGATTTTGTGGGGTTTACTAGAGATACCGGCTGGATCAGCCTTCCCATTTTCCTCTCTGCCACCATCTTTGGGTTCGCGATTTTGCGCCAATTATTCCGCCGGCATTCAACTCACTCACTCCCCATTTTAGGTTTACTCTGTCTCCTGCCTGTTATTTTTCTTCCCACTCATCGCTATCCCCATTATCTCGACCTCTCCATCTTATTCTTCGGGATCTGGCTACTGAAACCACTCAAAAAACTCAATTTTATAGTTATTATTTTCTCCCTATTTGTAGCCGTAGGGGTGCTTGCAAGCATCGCCATCGAAAAGAAGACGCATTGGACAATCAAGCGGGCAATCATTGCGGGGAAGGTCGAGCAACAGCTACTAAGTAAGCCCTGTCAGGATTTAAAAAACCTGATTTTCTTGGGTCCCACGCCCGAACCTCTCGAGGTATCGTATGCCATGTCAGTTGAGGATGGGCCTAGGATCATATGTCAGAACTCGGATTTGCGGGTATACTACACTTCAGATCAAGTGGCGGTTGATCAGGATACGCAGATTATCAAGACAGGAGATCTGTTTCCATGATCGATCAAAATCTCGACAACCTCAAAATTCGCGCCTTTAAGGGTGTTTTCACTTTAACCTTTCGCCGTCTGATTCTCAAAATTATCGACACGGTTGGCTTAATTTTTCTTGCACGTGCTCTAACTACGGATGCTTTTGGTGTTTTTGGGATTATTAGTTTCGTTGTCTTTACTTTTCTTTCCTTTTTTTCTGATGTTGGCTTTGGTGCCGCCCTCATTCAAAAAAGGGAAGATCTCACCGACGATGACACGCGGACTACCTTTACCATCCAACAATCGCTTGTTACTCTCCTCCTAGTTGTGGCTTGGCTTACCTCACCCTTAATTGCCAATTTTTACAAACTAGGAGATCAAGGAGTGTGGCTCATCCGTGTCCTCTCAGGTAGTCTCTTTCTTACCTCCTTCAAAACCATTCCCTCAATCCTCCTGGAGCGCGAACTCAAATTTGAGCGCTTAATCATTCCCGAAATCTTAGAAACCATTACCTATAACGCGATCGCAGTTTACATGGCCATCCACGGCTACGGAGTCTGGAGCCT
>AMFJ01036004.1_pt1 | contig 21594 bp, 17 predicted proteins | sample 427208 | NCBI WGS metagenome assembly AMFJ01 (sample SAMN02954298, study PRJNA114691) | groundwater metagenome | biome: aquatic; feature: subsurface aquifer; material: sediment; isolation source: subsurface aquifer sediment | place: USA: Rifle, CO | collected 2008-08 | reverse complement strand
AAACAAGATTGAAGGTTTTGCAATTACCTCAAATAATTTAATAATATTATCAATAAATATTTTTTATAGTTGATATTCTAGCTAAATTAAGGATAAAAGAAACTATGAAAATACATGTATATTCACCACCAAAACCTAAAATGGCATTAAAATACGTCTCTAATGCCATAAGAAACAATTGCATTTCATCGTTTTGCAATAATTCCTTATATAACTACGTTAAAATGTTAGAAGATTCTTTTGCAAACTACATCGGTGTAAAACATGCAACTTCGGTAACTAGTGGAACTACAGCCTTACATTTAGCTTTAAAAGCTCTTGAAATCAAAAAAAATGACGAAATAATTGTACCAAACTTTACTATGATTGCAACCATCAGTTCCATTTATCATATTGGAGCTAAGCCTGTATTTGTTGATGCTGATCCAAGTACATGGTGCATTGATACAAACCTGATTGAAGCAAAAATAACAAAAAAAACAAAAGCTATTATTCCAGTTCATATATATGGTTGCTCAGCAAATATGACTAAGATTCGAAATATAGCAAGAAAATACAATCTCTATATCATAGAAGACGCTGCAGAGGCTATCGGCACTGAATATAAAGGCAAAAAAGCTGGTTCTTTTGGTGATATTGCATGTTTCAGTTTTTATGCAAATAAGCTCATAACTTCTGGTGAAGGAGGAATGCTAGTTACTAACAACAATGAAATATATGAAAAATTAGTAAAATTAAAAGACCATTTCTTTACAAAGTCGAGATTTCATCATGAGGATTTCGGATTTAATTACCGTTTTAATAATATATCTGCAGCATACGCCTATGCTTCTTTTCAGGATCATAAAAAAAATCTTGAAAAAAAAATCCAAAATGCATTATATTACATCAAATGTCTTTCAAATATTAATGGCATTTCTTTTTGTTTAAATCCTTCTTATATTAAGAATTCATACTGGATGTTTGGCATTCTTATTGATGGTAATAAATTTGGTGTAAATAAATCTACAGTTAAAGAAATTTTACTAAAACAATACGGAATTGATACACGCGACTTTTTTTACCCTATGAACATGCAGCCAGCTGTTTTAAATCATAAATTAATAAAAAAACAGGAGAAATTTCCGGTTTCATTGAAGCTTTATAATAACGGTCTATATCTTCCATCAAGCCCCTGTTTAAGAAAATCTGATATAAAATATATAACAGATTCAATTAAAAAAATCGCTATAAAATCTATTTAGTCAGGATATAATTTTCAATGTTAAATATTGGTATTATTGGACTCGGTTCTTTTGGGATTAAACGAGCACAAGCTGTTCAACATTCTACAAAGGGTAATTTATATGCAGTATCTGATATAAACAACGAATTATCATATAAAATATCAGAAGAATTAAAAACAAAGCATATGCAAGTAAATGAACTTATAGAAAGTCCGGAAATTCATCTTATAATAATTTCAACTCCAAATAAATTTCATTCAGAATTATCCATCAAATCGCTTGAAGCAGGAAAACATGTTTTATGTGAAAAACCTATGGCAATTTCATTAATTGAAGCAAAACAAATGATAGAAACTTCTTTCAAAACACAGAAGCAATTAAAAATTGGGTCCAACCATAGATTTTTTAACAGTATTATTGAAATGGAAAAGATTATTAAAAATAATGAAATTGGAGAAATATTAGATTTTCGTGGTTCTATAGGTCATAACGGTGAAAAAATTCAAAACACATGGTTTTGGGATCCCTCTATTAGCGGAGGAGGAACATTAATCGACAATGGTTGGCATCTAATTGATATCGCGCAAGAAATTCTCGGCAGATTTTCAACCATTACCGGAAATACATCAAATATTTATTGGAAAAATTGTCCTGTGGAAGATTATTCTGAATGCACTTTAAAAACATCTAATGGAAAAACTGCTTCCATAACCTCCTCATGGAGAAAAATGGATGGATATTTTGAAATTGAATTATTTGGTACAAAAGGAATTTTAAAAGTAGATGGTCGTTTTGATAAAAACAATAATGAATCAATTTCTTGGCAAATACAAGATTCTCATAACTCAATTAAATCAATACAATTCGAACGCACTTACCCTGACACCTATACAAAAGAAATAAATAATTTTATTGCCCAGATAATTACAGGGAATTCATTAACTCAACATTCTCTTGAAAATAGTCTTAACATTCTTAAATTAATTAAAGATCTTTATTCCCAAAACAATCAATATTAATGCATTCATCATGAAATTAGATGATTTTTCCAACAGTAGGATTATTCTTTTTCTGCAAATTTAAGAATTTCTTATAAAGTTTTTTATCAATTCCATATTTTTTTTTTAATAATGGGGAAAATTCTGTATCATACATATAATCAGATTCAAGATCATACGCTAATAAATTAGGAACTATGTATAATGGACGCCATTTTATTATAAAGCGTTCGATATTTTCATAATCTTTTATGCTGGTTTTGGAATCAATAATAAAATAAAAGATATAATTTATCCCATACTTCTTGAGAATTTCTAAAGTTTCTTCAATTTGTTTAACTGATATATTTTTTTTAAAATCTTTTAGTTTATCGGCATTTAATGTTTCAATCCCTATTTTTACTATTTTTATATTCAATAATTTAAAATATTCAGCTTTAGATTTAGTTAGAGTATCTACTCGACTTTCAACAACTAGATCTTTTTTTACATTTTGTATTTTTAATTCATTGTATAACTTTTCAAGCCGATTTAAAGAATAACCGGAAAAATTCAAATCTCCAATATATATGACTTTTTCTTTTCTTCTTTTTATATCCAAAACAACAGTTCTTTCACAAAATTGTTTTGTTTTTTTAGTAAATTTTGAAAACATTTTTCCACATAAACAAAAAGAACATTTTCCTTCGCATCCAACTCCGCTTAACACTAAACTAGTATTTTGCTTTAAGGGAAAAATATTTTTAAATTCCGGAAGAATATTTTTATCCTTTAATGTAGAAAAATATACTCCTTTCTTTTTGTTTTTAATTATATCTACTATTTTTACAGATGGCTCACCCGCTAGGATTGCATCAAAAGCATACGAAAATCTTTTAGAATCTAATGAATAAAATGGTCCAATTCCAATAGTAAAAATTCCTAATTCTCTTAAATTTTCTGAAAAATTCGAACCTACAAAAGGATTACCCCATTCGGTAGTTGGTATGAGAGGTTCTCCCGCCATGATTACAACAATTTTGGGGTTAAATGATAATATTTGTTCAATAACCTCAAAATACAATGAACTTTTTCCATTTACAGCATCAATAAAAAACTTGTAGTTTTCATGTAATGTCTCAAGACTCCAATACTTTTTAGCTCCCGAAAAATCCGCGTTAAAAATTATATTAGAAATGTCGTATTTTGATAGATAATTTGCTAAATATCCCAAAGTAGGAGCTAATTTATCATTATGACTTCCAAAGAATCTATAAAAAGGAGGATTAAATAGTACTACATCTACGTTTTTTTTCATTTGTTTCTATTAAATATTAATTTATATTGATAGTGTTAATACAAAATCTAATTTATTATTTATATCAAAATAAATCGCATTTATATAATTAATTTAAAAAAATGACAGAAAATTTTAAAATTTCTATTGCCTGGCTAGCCTTAAATATATTTTTTCTTTTTCTTTTTTATATTACCCAAGGCAATAAACCACTTATTCAAGGGGAAATCGTCACAGGAACATTATCCAATCACCCCAATATTGTCACTGAATACAAAAATTATATTGATGTCATCCCTCTTTCATACATTAAAAAAGAAATTCTATTCGGATTTAAAAGAAGTTTTTATGAGCCAATGCTTTCTTTTTATTTTGGAAATTACAGAATTCCTTTAATGTATCAACAAAGAGAAGGTGGTTTCTTTTATATTCTTGAAAAATTTTCATCTGATGTATTTGGACCACTTAAAGGTATAACCATTTTACAATTTATTTTTTCATCATTTATTATTTTAATATTTGGTTTTTTACTTTTAAAGTTAGATGGTTTAACCTTATCATATATAGGAATGTTTCTTATCTCTTTTGATGCTATACAAATCTGTGCTCATTTCTATACAGCTATTTCAATTTTACCATCTAAATTTATGTTATTGTTAGGAACTGCATTCTTATCAAGAAAAACACGCTTTAGTGCTCTTATTTCCGGGATTTTTATTGCATTTTCTTTTTACCTCAGAGTTTCCGCTTTATGGCATTTTATATTTTTAATAATACTATTCTATAACAAAAGGAATATTATACTTATTACATCATTTCTGACTGGTTTTATTCCAGTCTTTTTAATACACATATCTTTCATAAACTGGAATATATTTTTCCATGAAATCTCACAATCTTCACTATTCAGATATCCATTTGTTGATTTATATAATATAATTGCAAACAAAAATATTCTTCTATCATTTTTAAGTAATTCTTCATATTTAGAAATGGAAAAAGGAAATTCATTAAAATTATTTCAGATTAATCCTTTAGGTTTAATATCTATTCTCTGTTTTTTAAGCCCGATTTTTATTAATCATTTTATAAAAACTAATATTTTCAATAAAAAATTCTATCTTTCAATGTATTCAGGTTTAATAATTTTCTTTTTATTTATGTGGATTACAACTAAGGGAGAAGAAATTCATTCAAGATATTTAATGGAAGCGAATTGGTTTATTATTTTAATTCTTTCATTTATATACAAAGATCTGTTAATTTTTTTTCAAAAAAAATTTAACCCTGTAAAATCTCATATATTAGTTTTTTTTATAATTGGATTACCTCATATTCTTCAAACAACATCATGGATTACTGATCTAAATAAAAAAGGTTTTGTTTTGCAATCAGATGCTCGATTTTTAAAAGAGATTACAAAAGATTTTTTAAAGACCGAATCAGATTTTTTATACACTGTTCAATTTAATGACATTGGAACATTTGAATATTTAACATCTGAAAAAATAACCCCATATCATTTTTATTACTCCATTACTAATTCTAAAAAAGACATCCATGATTCTATAGTTGACATAGCAACAAGCAGAAAAAAAGGTACTTTTTTAATTTCGATTGATACGATACCAGATTTCACTGCATTTAAAATAAATATTGAATATCTTAAAAGTCTATTAAAAATAAACAACATTGTAATTACCAAGGAAAAATTGTACTCAAAAAATGGAAAACCGGGTTTTTGGACATTTTCTTTTAAAAAAATATAATTTATGGATTAAATAATGTTTATCTCAATAATTTTACCAACCTATAATGAAGAAAATAATATAATACCGATAATAAAAGAGATTGAAAATGTTCTAAAATCTTTCAATTATGAAATAATCATTATTGATGACAATTCACTAGACAATACATTTCACAAAATAACGGATTTATCCAAAATTAATAAATCAATTTTTCCTATTAGTAGAATTGACGAAAAAGGATTAGCATCTGCCATCAAACACGGAATTAAAAAATGCAAAGGTGACATAGTAATATGGTTTGACTGTGATTTTTCTCACCCAACATACATCTTACCTGAATTTATTAAACGAATACAAAATGAAAAATTAGATGCTGTCATTGCTTCACGATTTATAGTTGGAAGCAAAGATTTAACATTTAAATTATTTACCATTATACATTTTCATAAAATTCTAAGTAAATGGTTAAATAAACTGTGTTCCAAATTATTAATAAATTCATTCACAGATTGGACAAGCGGATTTATTGCAATTAAATCTGACATATTAAAAAAAATCGAATTTAACGGTAACCACGGAGAGTATTTCATGGAATTAGTATTCGGACTTGGAATAAATGGATATCGTGTAAGAGAAATTCCTTTTGAATCACCGCCAAGAAAAACAGGTGATTCAAAAACCGCAAATAATATAAAATCACTAATTTTAAATGGCTATTACTACTTCCACAAATTATTTCAGTTATTAATTCGAAAAATTAAAACAAATAAAATCACATGAGCAATAGAATTAATGTTCTTTTATTTCGTGCTGGTTCTTTTTTAATAAATGACAATAAAACTAATTTTATTAGAAACGTTCGCCCTCCTTTTATTTTAAAATATCTTGATGCAATTTTAAAAAATAATAATATAAATTGTGATCTTGCAGATGGTGCAATTATTTCACTTACAACCCTTAATAATTTAATTTTATCAAAAAAATATGATTTAATTATCGCTCATTATTATTTTCAGGATCATTTTTTTCTTTTAGATTTCTTTAAATCAGTAAAAATTTCATCGAAATGTGAAATTATTGTTTTTGGTAAATACGCCACAAAGAATCCTAACTTCCTTATCGAAAGCAACCCCAATATTGATGGTGTAATTCCCGGAGAACCCGAAACTATAATAATTCCATTAATTCATCATTTTATAAAATTTAGAACTTTAAAAAACTCTAACATGATTATATCTTCAGAAACAAACCCAATACCTCCTCATAAAATGGAAAATCTTAATGAACTCCCTTTTCCAATTTATTCTCCATTAGAATATAAAAAATATTCTTTTTATAATCCCTTACCAATCAAAAAACATGTCCATTGGGGGCATATATTAACTTCAAGAGGATGCCCAAATTTTTGCAATTTTTGCACTAGCGAGATAGCAGAAAAAATTATTCCACAATACCGAACCAGGGATATATCAAATATTCTGTCCGAAATTCTTATACACTATAAGAATGGCGTTAATATGCTGAATATTGCAGATGATTTATTCACAAACTACAATAATCAACACATTTCATTTTCAAATGAGTTAATAAATAATAAATTACAATTATACTGGTCCTGTCATGCACACATAGATTTTATAAATCCGCAGTATCTCAAAATTATGAAAAAATCTGGATGCATATTGCTTCGATTTGGAATTGAAACATTTAATCAAAATCTTTTAACTAAGTTAAATAAGACAAAAAATCCCGCTAACTGGGTCAAAAATACATCAGAAGTGTTTTTAGAATGCAAAAAGTTAGGAATTAAAACCATTGCTCTTTTTATTATAGGATTACCAGAGCAAACAGAATCTGATATTTATGAGGACATTTCAATAATAAAAAAACTAAATCCAGATTTTATCCAAACTCATATTTTCACTCCATATCCAGATACCGCATTATATGATAAATATAAACTTAATTTGGATGTATCAAGTTTTCCTTCATCATCACATTATGAGAAATATAATAATTCAATTTCGACTATAAGTGAACTTACATTGAAACAACTGCAAAAGAAAATGACATTTGCAAATATTAACATATTTTACTTATTAAATCATATAAAACACTATATACCTTTTTACATTTATAATACTAACATTTTATTAAAACTTTTAAAAACTTTATATAAGATCCTAAAATGATTAGAGCGTATCCAAGACATTCTTCCCATCTTCCTAAAAATTGGATTAATTTTTTTCTAAAATGTTTTCTAAATAGAAAACTGATACATGGGAACCAGATAGATACATTTAATAAATCCTTCTCAGATTTTATCGGCGCCCCCCATTCATTCTCATTCATTAAAGCAAGAACAGCTTTTATTGTTTTATTAAACTGTTTAAAACTTAAACCAGATGATGAAATTTTAGTTTCAAAACTTAATTTCAAACCATTAATCGATATTATAAAGCTATATCAATTAAAACCAGTATTTGTTGACATTGGAACTGATTCAATGATTGCCCCCAAACATATTGAACCTCTAATTACAGCAAAAACAAAAGCGTTGTTACTAACCCACCTTTATGGTGATATGTGTAAAATAAAAGACATTATTCATATATGTGAAAAAAATAATTTAATTGCAATTGAAGATGCTGCTCAAAGTTTTGGAGCCAATATTGATGGTAAATATGCAGGCACTTTTGGAAAAGCCGGAATTTTCAGTTTAGGACAAGGTAAAACACTTAATTGTTTCGGGGGGGGAGTAATCGTCACTAATGACAATAATCTTGCCCATGATATCAAAATATCAATACAGCAATTAAAATCAATAACTCCATTTTATCTGTTTAAAATAATATTAAAATCAATATTTTTAAGCCTAACAACAGCAAAACCTATATTCTCATTTTTAACTTTTCCAATAATTAAACTTATGGAATTATTATCAGAAAACAAAATCGATTATTTACTAGATGAACGATATCATAATTTTTGTGAACATGCAGTTCAAAAAACATCCTACATAATCTCTAACTTTCAAGCTACAATTGGAATTAACAATCTTTACTCAATAAATAAAGAATTATCTAGAACGATTGAAAATTCGGATTTTCTTACAAAGCAATTAATGAAAATTAAATATTCAATATTACTTGAACATAATGATCTAGTATCAACAATATTAAGATCATATTTCCCAATAAAAGTAAAAAATCGCAGTAAAATAAGAAGACAACTGCTTTCAAAGGGGATTGATACTCAAATTCCTGATTTATATTATTACTCCAATTCAGAAGATTACCCTTGTGAATTTATTAATGAATTATTAGAAATTCCATTTTCAAAGAATTATTCTAAAAACGAATTAGTATATATAGCAGATACAATTATTAAAACATTAAATGAAAATGAAATTTTTAATAAATAAATTTAAAACCATATTTAATTTTTATAATTATTTTTTTCATAAGAAAAAATTTCCATATGGCGTTTCATTTGCATTAACTTATAAGTGTAATTTTAGATGTTTATATTGCGGAATTTGGAATAGTTTCTATGATGAAAAAGAACTTTCCTTAGAAAATATAAAAAGAATAATTCTTGATATTCATAATGCCGGTTGTAAAAGAATAATATTTACAGGTGGCGAACCACTTTTAAGAAAAGATATTTATGAAATACTTTATTTTGCCAGAGAACTTAATCTTCACATAACTTTAAATACAAATGGAAGTCTATTAACTCAGAATCAATTAATCTTTAAATTAATTAATCAACTAGTAATTAGTTTAGATGGAAATACTGAAACACAGTTAAAAATGCGCCCCCCTGGCTTATTTGATAATATTGCAGAAAGTATTTATCTGGCTAAAAAGCATAAAATCAAAATATGGTTAACTGCTGTTTTAACTAATGAAAATATTTCAGAAATTGATTTTTTGATCAACTTTGCGGAAAAAAACAATGTATTTCTTGATATTGAATCTTTATCAGATAGATTAATTGCTTCAAAAAATGTTGAGAAATTTCGACTCTGTAATTCAGATTTAATTTTATTTGCAGAAAAATTAAAAAAAATAAAGGAAGAAAGAAATTATCCCTCTATATCTAATTCTGTTTTAAAGCATATTTCCCAACTAAATAAACTAGATAATAATTTTTATTGTCTTGCCGGAAAAATATTTTTTTACATTGATCCTTTTGGTAATATTTTTCCATGTCCTGAAAGAACAGAAATTAATAATATTAACTTAAATCATCATTCTTTAGTTGATTGTTTGAATTCAGTGAAAACACCTAAATGTAACAAATGCTATTGCAATTCTGTATATGAAGCAAACCAGATTTTTAGAGGAAATTTAGAATCTTTGTTAAAAATAATTAACTATTTATAGGTAATTATTTCTTAAATAATAAATCCACAACGTCATTATAACTTAAAAATGTTTTATTAAGCGATCCAATATAATTTTTAAGCAAAATAAATCCTTTATCAACATTTCTTTCAAATAAAAAACGTAACGGGGAAGTCCACCAACCACATGGATGTGTTAACCATTTAGATACAGTAGGAATACCGGATAAATAATCATGAGGATGAATTATTATATTCGATGCCCTCTTTAAGAAATTAAAAGGATAAAATATTCTAAGATACAATGAAGACAGCGGGAAAGGCAATATTAACAAACGATCTGAATAAAATTCTACAAACTTCTCATTATTGAAATCAAAAATATTATATTCTTTTCTTAGAAAGATTGATTTAAGACATGATGAATGATATTTAAAACCACAATCATATAAAAAACTCATTAACTTTTCATCATTATGATGTGAATTTAAAAACGGGGATCTAAATCCTTTTATTTCATTTTGTACAATATCTTCTAAAATATGTTTTGATTGCAAAGCTTCCCTTATTATATTTTCATCAAATTCTTTCTTAGAATCAGGATGTGTCATCGAATGGCAGGCTATCTCATGCTTTTTTGAAATCTCCTGCAATAATCCTTTTTTTTCTTTCCATATTTCGGCAACAATAAAGAATGTAGCTCTAACACTAAAAATATCAAATATCTCAAGAATCTTTATCACGTTTTCAGTCAAATCACGATTCTTATCGGTAAAGTCAGATTCAACATCAACAGAAAATAAAAAAATATTATCATTCATGAAAATTTAGTAGTTCTTTATCAGTTTTGCTAGGACAAATGGAACAAATATCAATATCTTCTATTTTTTTCATAAAGGTTTCCCTGAAATTCATATATTTTTCATTATTCCATATATCATTATAAAAACTTTTTTTAAATACATTCCCCATGCAATATTCAGGAGCAATCGTATCACAGCATGGAAAAACGTCTCCATTAAAATTAATTACCGCATGAGAAAAAGGTTTAAAACAATTTCTATTAATAATAGAAACCTTTTCCGGATACCGATAATTAATGTTTGAGGGAAGATATTCGTTTTTAATTTCATCAACAATAATCTGGCATTTTTTAAAAGTTACATTATCAACTTTTAACTTTTTACCAAGATTAATCATATCATTTATTTGAAACTCATTATGTTTCATTATTATAAATTGAAGATCAACTATTGGAGTATTTTTCTTCAATTCATTTTTTCTTTTAATTAAACTTTCAATTTGCGCTATTATATTCTCAAATTCCCCTTTCTTTCTGTAAATATCATAAATTTCACTTGATGCAGCATCCAACGAAATAATCATATATGTTAGACCTGAATTAATTATTTTATCTATTATTTCATTTTTTAGATAATACCCATTAGTGCTGCTTATTGTTAAAATGTTCTTTTTTGTTAAATATTCAACCATATTGCAAAAAGATGGATTTAATAATGGTTCGCCTAAATTCCATAATAATACAAAAAATAAATAATCACCAGTCTCATCAATAATTATTTTAAAATCAATAAAATCCATGTTCCCTGCAGGCCTAACAAAACCATTTTTTTTAAATTGTCGTTTACCACAGAAATCACAATTGTAATTACACATAGATGAAGGCTCTATCATCAAAGAAAAAGGATAACCTTTTATTACGTTTTTTTTCATTAGATTGATGATAAAAACCTTCATAAAATTTAAAATTCTTGATTTTTTATATAACAGACAATAAAAAATTTCTTTTCTTATTTTCCAAATAACTTTCACATTTATAGATTTATTAAAAATATTAATCTTCATAAAGAAACTACCTTTAAATTTTGAAAAAACCAAATAAACTTTTTAAAAGATTTTTCCAATTTCTTATATTTCTAAATAATTTTAATGTATTAAGAATTATTTTGGGTCGAAAATAAAATTTTCGATAAAATTTTCTTCTTATTTTAATTAAGTCAGTTTTATTAAAACCATATGGTATAAAAACCGGAGTCCATGCGGTGTGCAAATCCCAATCTTTTTCATGTACGCCATAATTATCAATAATTTTATAAATAGAAGTTCCTGGAAAAGGAGTAAAAAAAGTAACTTGCAAAAATAAAAGATCAAGGGATAAAATATATTTTAATGTCTGTTGTAGTGATTCGTTCGTTTCAAGAGGATTTCCAATCATAAAAAGACCATACGGTACGATTCCAAAATCTCTTGTCCACTTTATTACATTTCCTATTTTATTTAAATCACTTGGTTTTCCTAATAGTTTAAGTATGTTAGAATTCGCACTTTCAATACCGTATGCGATCTGCCAACAGCCAGCTTTCTTCATTTTTGCTAGAATTTCTATATCAACATCATCTGGCCTAACGTTACATGTCCAAGAAATATTTATATTTTCACTAATGATAAGATCACATAACTCAATAATTCTTTCTTTTGGAAAGACTAAATTATCATCATAAAATCTTATTTCCTTAACACCATTATTTATCAAATATTTTATCATTTTTAAAATATTTTGACTGCTATAATACCTGTATTCTTTACCAAACACAGATTGACTGCAAAAGGTGCAATGGCTGACACATCCCCTTGATGTAATCAAAGCAACTGCTGGTGATTTATAAGAACTATAACCAGCAACATTATATCTAGGAAGCCATTTTAAGAATGGCTCAAAATCAGGGAATGGTTCTTCATCAATATTAATATGACCATTACTTTGCTTATTAACTACAACATCTCCTGATTTTCTAAAAACAAAACCTGGTAAATTTTCAGGTATAATGGAATTTTTTAGTGAATCCAGTAACGACACCAATGTTTTTTCACCTTCACCAATAATTCCAAAATCAAAAATATCATATTTTTTCATTGTTTCATGAGGAATTCCTGAAATATGCGATCCCCCGATTATAATATAAATTTCAGGTTGGATGTTCTTTATAGAAGCTGCTAATAAAGCGGCATCAGAAATAGAAGAAGTTGTCGCCGACAAACCGACAGCAAAAGGGTTTAATTTTATTACAGCATCTAAAACTGCCTCATTTTGCTCATCTATTACATTCGCATCAATTATTTCAGTCGAATAACCATTTTTTTTACATACTGAAGATAAGCATGCTAATCCAAATGGGAAAACATTGAATCCTGCAGTAAATACCTTTCCATATCTTTTCCTCATTCCTGAATAAGGATTAACTAATAAAATATCTATCATTTATTATTCCTAATAATATTTTATTGCATAAGAATTTAAATAAGCTTTTATAGAATATATAAAAAATACAGTGTATAATAATAATTCAAAAATTTCATTCACAACATTATCAAATTTCTCAGTATTTGCAGGATCAATTAAAACAGAAAAAAAACATATTACAAAAATAATACCTATTACAAGCATAGAAAAAAGATTTGAATAATTTGGAATCGTAAGTCTTAACATTAAAGATGGATTTATTTTCCCTAAAATATTTAGAATTAACTCATAAAATATAAGATAAAACATGAAAGGTATCAAAGCAATATTTTCAAGATCATTATGACTTATATTATGAAATGATAACTGAAAGTTGATTTTACAAAAATATTTTTCAGTTAAAAAAAAATTTTGTCCCCAATTTATTTCTTCCATAAAAACAAAGCTAAGGAATAAAATAAAATATAAATATTTTTTTTTTCTTTTAATCAATGGCATTAAAAATAATATACTTATCACAAGAATAAAATGTTGGAGATATTCAATAGGACCTTCACTTACAAAATAAACAGGATAATTATCAAACAAATAAACAAAACTTTTACCTAAAAAAACTAAAAATATAATATAAAAAGCATAAAATTTTAGTTTAAATCTCATATTAACAATAAGAATCTTTTTTATTGAAGGCTAAAACACATAAAATCAAAAGAAATAAAATTGATATTATATTAAAAATATTTCTTTTTGGTAACACCATATTTATTTGGAAATTATTATCAATTGGGGCTATAAAACAAAATTGACCATCTTTATTAAAATATTTAATTTGTTTTTCATTGAAATAAATTTTCCAGTCATTATAGAAATTTTCTTTAATTATTATCTGATCCCCTTTTTTGGCATTCATTACCAAAATTCTTTTATCAAAAGTTCCTTCATTAATCAAAATTTGATGTGGGGTATTTTCAAAGTTTGTGTCTAGAGAAATATATTTATCAAATTTTTTAATATTCTTAAAAAGATTAGAATTTTTCAAAAAATATTTTTTTGATGACTCTGACCATACAATAACTTTTTTTACATCCCATTTTTCTAAAATATTCATTAGATGGGTAATATTAATACAAGATATATCCTTTCCTTCCCAGGCCCCATTAACAATAAGCCCCTCTCTAAATTTATGATAAGGATAAGGATCCTCCCCATAATTATTTAAAAATTTTTTATCAGTAAGCAATTGAAGAATTCCATCAAAATGAGGGTCATTAACTCTTTGATATTTTTCACTGTGATCTGCAAATGGTGAAAAGTTTGAAACTGTTTCAAAAAGTACTCTTCCTCTAGAGGAAGTATTTATTTCATTTACAAGGTTCTCAGGTAGAGTATTTATGTGATTTATTGGATTAATTAATCCACCATAATCGATTATAAAAAACGATAAAAATATTAAAATGAAAATTCTTATAATATAAAAAGATTCTTCAGTCACATTTACTATCCACTTTCCTAAAATGATGGATACTATAAGAGGAATGGTATATTTCCCATCAATAGCACAAATTGGAAATATAAAAGAAAATATCAAAATAGAAATAAATAATCCATAATAGTAAAATGCTATAAGATCCGACGTTGAATGATTTTTCCTCAGGCCAATGACAATTGGCAATAATATAAATAATAATCTTATTAAATCATTATTGAAAATCCAAATACTTAATGCCGGGATAAACTTAATCTTTGATAAATAAAAGTCTAATGTAAAAGTTTCAAAACCTGAAGAATCGAATGAGAAAGTTGGAACAATTAATTCTAAATCATGTAATATTTTTGTCACATAAGAAAAATTTATACCTATAAGAAAAAACATTATTTTTATAATTAATTTAAAAAATAATTTTTCTTTTTTACAATATAAAACTCGTATAAAAATAATTGTTAGGATAAAAAATAGAGTAGTTAAATGTAGGTAAAATATAGCACTTAAAGATAATATGAGAAATAAGAAGTTAATACCTTTATTTTCTAAATACTTTTCTAAAAATAAAATGCTTAAAATAACAAAAGGCAGCGCTAGAAAATTAGGAACTAATCCCCAGGCTAGCATTTTTTTAAAATATGAAAGCATAAAAAGAGTAGCAATTAATGAGGATGCAATTCTTTGTAATTTATCTAATTTCAAAAAGGACGATAGTAAAAATATTAAAACAGGTATTGAGATATAAGATGCAAGAAGCATTAAATGAAAACCCATCCAATCATTAAAAAATGAAAATGGATAATATAACCATCCCATAAACCTTAAATCTAAAACATAAGGATATCCTCCGCTAAAATACCGGTTCCAGCCATTTATCATTCCGGAAAATAAATTTTGAGACTGATTTTTTGATAATGTAAAATACTTAGGATAATCATCAGCATAAATTATAGCTGTAAAATCAGATGGAATAAATTTACACAAGAATAAAGATGTATTAACTAATATCAATATTACAATGAAAATTCTATTTTCAAATAATAAATTAATCCATTTATTATTGATTTTGAATCTAAAGTCTAAATCAAATAGATATAATATAATAAAGAAAAGTAAAAAAATAAAAACTATTTTGTGTAATAAATCCGGAGTAAAAAAATAATTACTTAATATGTTTAGTAATAAAACAAAATTAAACAATTTAATTTTTTGATTTATTGTGGAGTTACTTATAAACGATATTATTATTATACAAAAACTAATTAAAATTAAGATAACTGCAAACGGATAAAATATCTTATATCCATTTTCCGATTCTTCAATTATTTGATTCATTAAAAAGACGTTCTCAGCACCTTCCCTTATTATAGGAAAATATTTTATTGCAAAATAAGCCCAAAATATTGCTGATATTAATAAAACTACTATATAAATCCATTTAGAACGTTTTAAAAAGTTAAATAAATCCATAAGTTATTTCTCTAAAATTAAAAATCTTCCGATTTTAATACCATTTAGTTTTGCAGATTTAATTAAATATGGAATCTCACTAGGAATTGGAATCTTATTAATAAAAACACCAGGTTGCTCAGGTGAGTTGCCTTTCATTATAAGTTCTTCATCAATAACCCAATGTGAAATACAATATTTTTTTTCAAAGTTTGCTACTCGTTTTGGAGATGAAGTTGTCAGTGCTTTGGCAAGGTCATCTTCAATTTCTTGGTATTTTGACAATAAGTCCAGTGATAACATATATGCTGTTGCAGGTTCAACTATAACAGCTTGTTTTTGTGTGAAAATTGGAAACATGCTTATTGTATATGGATGCCCAGCAATTATGATATCATTATTCAATCTGGAAAAATAATCAAATAGTTCTTTTTGATTCATATAATCAAAGGAATTATTAAATTTTATTATAAAACAGGAAGAAACCATAATAAGAAATAATATAATTCGAATTAATGTATGATTAAACAATTTATTTTTATATAAATTATATGTAATTTCTGATGTCATAAAAATTATAACCAATGGTAATGAAAAAATCAATTGTCTTGAACATATAGCACCTTCAAACATAAAAAAAAGAATTATGAATGATAATATATGAGAAAATAAAAAAAAGAAATTTTTCTTAAAAGAATTATAAAATACTCTAGGAAAGATACAAACGATAAATATCAAAAAAAACAAATAAATAAAAATAAAAACTTTATATAGAACGGCATGTTCATCAATATTAAAAATATAATTATATAATAATAATTTTATGGAGGTTAAAGATTCTATTGAAACTTTTTTATATATCCCATAATTATTAAATAAATAGATATTCTCTTCGCTTTTTAAAGAGAAAATACCAATAAAAGCTGATATAAAAATGACAATATAAACTATTTTTCTTTTTCTTTTTAAATCGCTCCAATTAAATAATACATGAATTGCATATAGAACAAGTAAAGAAGGTATTATCTGTGGATAAAATATCAATGCACCAATTATACATAATAAAATAATCTTGCATTCACCTTTTAATGATCCATAAAAAGCTATTAAAGAAAATAAAAAGCCAAAAAATCTAGGTTGAGCACCATAAAAAGAATCCATAGACAATAACAGAGGAAAAGAAAATATTAAAAAAAATAACGAATATTTTTTATTATATATATTTTTTATTAATAAATATAAAAACAAGAAAAAAGTTATCGAAAAAATAAAACTGATGACTTTAATAAGGTAAATGAAATCTACAAATTTGCCTAAATAAAGATAACCTTCTGATATTCGAAGCCAATTAGAACTATAAAACATATAATTAGCAAAAAAATCTGTAGGGAATAAATTATCTTTAAATAATTTGTAATAATAATACATGAGAGAAACATCTGGATAACAATAATAATAATTTAATAATCCTCTAATATGCGCGAAAGAATTCATAATTAGAATATATGTGAAACACAATAAATCAAAATTTATTGTATTTAAAATGCTATTTTTAATTATTCTCATTTTTAAACAGAGGTTTAACATCAGGGTCATTATAATATTCCCTTAAAAAGTCATTTATATCACAAGTTTGCTTTTTATTATTAGTAAACATTTTATGCTGTACCATTTTTTTTCTAATATTTCTTAAATTAGTATTTAGAATATTTCCAAAGCTCAAAGGAACAACAGGACAAAGCTGAATATCGCCATAAGGAGAAATAAATATTAATTTTTTATCTAATCCTATACAAGAAATTCGTAATGGATCAGCTAAGCACTCTATAAATGAAAAACCTGGTTGAAGTAAATTTCTAACTTCATTTTTATCGTTCTGAGATAAACTAATCTCTGATTTTTCCAACAATTTGCCACTTAACATTGGAAAAGTTATTTTGACAGCAACAGCTTGATGTTGTTTTGCAAGATTTATTACTTTAATAAGATTTCCATTTGCAATATTTTCATGAGTTGCAAAAACTTGAACAATACAAGGAATCCCTGCTCTTTTGAGCATATCAATGCCAGAAATGGCATGGTCAAAACATCCCTTTACACCACGAAACTTATCATGTCCTTCTGCATTAGGATAGTCGATGCTAATGTTTATATTAGATATTCCAGATTTTTTTAAACATTGTATTTTTTCTTCTGTTAATAAAATAGCATTAGTATCAATAGATACACTAAGCTTATGTTTACCATATGCATAGGCAACAATTTGATCTATATCGGTTCTAAGTAAGGGTTCCCCTCCAAACAAACTGATTTTAATGCAACCAATTAATGCAACCTGATCAATAATATACTTTATCTGTTCTGTAGTTAGTTCTTCATTAATATTTTTTTTATAATTGTAAATTGAGCAATGATGGCAATTAGCATTACAACGGTATGTAATACCAAGTTCGGCTCCAATCGGCGGTTGATTATAAAGAATCTTAAGAAATAAATGCTTAAATATAGGAAATAATGATTTTAAAAGTTTAGCTTTATAACCAATCCTATATGCTAAAATAAGATATTTGATTTTATTAATTATACTCATAAAATTTTATGTTCATTATTTATAATTAAACCTATTGTAAACATAAAATCAATGATATATTATTAACATTATAATTAAAAAAAGTCTTATAATGAATAATCACGAAAAGAAGTTAATTTTATTCATATATCCTGGATATGAAAGCTTAGGAATTGAATATTTATCATCTTATTTGAAAAAGTCAAATTACTCTACTGAATTGATTTTTGATCCTGTATTATTTGATGAGCCTGGTTTTCTAAAAATTCCATTGTTAGCTAACATAATGGATAAAAGTGATTTGATAGCAGATTTGGTAGTAAAAAAATCTCCCTTACTAATAGCTATTTCTGCAACAACTGATAACTGGAACTGGGTACAAAAACTTTCAAAGAAAATCAAAACTAAAAAAAACATACCCATAATTGTTGGAGGAATCCACACTACTGCCGCAACTGAAATTTGTTTACAAGATCCAAATATTGATTTTGTTTGTATTGGTGAAGGAGAGTATCCTCTTGTTGAGTTATGTAATTCTTTAGCTAATAAAAGCCCATTTAACAAAATTAACAATATCGCTTATAAAAAAAATGAAAAAATAATAAAAGGTGAAATTTTACCCCCTATATCATTAGATTCTTTACCCATTTTACCTGATAAAGAATTATTTTACTCGAAATATCCTTTTTTTAAAGAAGGTTATATCATAAGTACTTCAAGAGGATGTCCATATCATTGTACGTATTGTAATAATCCTATGTATAAGCAACTATATAAAGGAATCGGGAAATATTATAGAAAGAGAAGTATATCACATACAATACAAGAACTTATATGTGCAAAAGAAAAATACACACCACGACACATTAAATTTTTAGATGAATCTTTTAATGCGGATCCTTTATGGCTAAAAGACTTTCTAAAAGAATACAAATTTTATATTAATCTTCCTTTTTATTGTTTTGTTTTTCCTGATTTAATTGATGAAACTCTTTTAAAATTATTAAAAGATGCCGGATGCTATAAAATTCAATTTGGTTTTCAAACATCTAATTCGAATATTCGTAAAAATATTCTTTTAAGAAATTCAAAAAACAGCGCAGTTCAAAATCTTATCAATCTAGCAAAATCTAACAAGATTTTCACAGTTAGTGACACAATTATTGGCATTCCTGGTATTTCAAAAACCGATCTTTACGAAACTGCGAAATTTTATAATAATCATACTCCTGATCATATCGAAATTTTTTGGTTAAGATTTTACCCAAAAACAACAATTCTTCAACAAGCCCGGAAATTAAATGTAATATCAGAGGAGGATTACATCAAATATGAAAATCAAATAATTTTTAAGGGAAACTCTATTGATGGAGATAAAATTTCATTTTTTGACAGACAAATGGCTGTTTTTTTAACTACAATTCCATTTATTCCAAAATTTATTAATAAAATTATTATTGATTATAAACTTGTAAAATTTTTTCCAATTATTCCATCTATTTTATTAATTATCTTAAAACGATTACTTAGAAATACAAAATATGATCTTATTCAAACTCAGACATACAAAAGATATCTGTATTTTTTGTTTAATAAATTTGAAGATTATAAACCTTAGCAATGCATACTTATATGAACAGTAAAAACAAATTAGTTGTATTTATTTATCCTGGCCATGAAAATCTAGCTATTGAATATTTATCTTCTTATCTTAAGAAAGAAGGATTTCAAACTCAATTGATTCTTGACCCAATAATATTTAATGAGCCTGGTTTTTTAAATATTTCCTTATTGAATAATTTTTTTGATATCAAAACAAAAATAATTAATCAGGCAATCAAAAATTCTCCATTACTTATAGCTTTATCTGTGGTGTCGGATAATTTTATGTGGGCTATTTCTATATCCTCAGAAATAAAAAAAAAATCTAATATCCCAATTGTCATTGGAGGAGTACATCCTACAGCACAAATTGAAGAATGTCTACAAACAAACTTATTTGACTTTGTTTGTTTTGGTGAAGGGGAAATTTCATTAGTTGAACTTTGTAATCAAATATACAATGAAAGTTATAATTTTAATATTCCAAATATTGCTTTTAAAAAAAACAATAGTATTCATAAAGGAATTATTCGACCTTTAATAAATTTAGATGACCTCCCAATAATGCCAGATAAAGATTTATATTATAAGCCTTACCCTTTATTTAATGATGGGTATATAATATCAACTAGCAGAGGTTGTCCTTATCGTTGTTCTTATTGTAATAACAGCATGTACTGGGAGCTGTATAAAAATACAGGACGCTATTACAGAAAACGAAAAGTTAATCACGTTATAGAAGAATTAAAATTAGCTAAATCAAAATATAATCCAAGCCATATTTTCTTTCTAGATGAATCTTTTAATGCAGACACTGATTGGTTAAAAGAATTTTTAAATGTATATAAAGAAATTATACAAATCCCTTTTTATTGTTTTCTTTTATCTGATTTATCAACCAGAGATTCTATAAGACTCTTAGCTGAAAGCGGTTGTTATAAAATTCAGTTTGGTTTCCAAACAGCTGATGAAAATCTAAGACGAAATATTTTAAACAGATATTCATCTAATGAATCGGTTAAAAATTTAATTAAATGGTGTAAAGAATTTAATATTTTTACCGCAGCAGACACCATTATGAAAATACCGGGAGAAAATGAAACTATTATGTATAATACCGCAGAATTTTATACAAAACATACTCCTGATTCAATAGAAACTTTCTGGATGCGATACTATCCAGGAACAAAAATCTCATCTTTAATTAATCCATATTTGATAAATTCTAGCAGACTTATAAATCAAAACAAGGGCATTACTATTGAAAGTGATACTGCAACATATTTAGAAAAGAAGGTTTCTACATTTTTAAATTGGATTCCGTTTTTACCTTCAAAATTAGCTTATTGGATTGTTAGCAAAAAATATATTAATTTTTTCCCTCGTTTTCCTTCAATTTTTCTTATAATATTTAAACGAATTCTAAAAAATACTAAATATGATTTAAATGTCACACGAACTTATAAAAGATATTTATTTTTTATAAGAAAACATTTCACATTTAATATTACTTAAACACATACTTTAATAAATAAAAACATATAATAAAACTAATTATTAAAAAAAATCAAACAACATCACCGCGTATTCCGGTACCTCTTTTTATAACACCGGATTTACATTCTTT
>AMFJ01024277.1_pt1 | contig 21625 bp, 17 predicted proteins | sample 427208 | NCBI WGS metagenome assembly AMFJ01 (sample SAMN02954298, study PRJNA114691) | groundwater metagenome | biome: aquatic; feature: subsurface aquifer; material: sediment; isolation source: subsurface aquifer sediment | place: USA: Rifle, CO | collected 2008-08 | reverse complement strand
CGGCTTCACTTATTTTTTCTTTGAAGGCGGCCTCCGTCTTCTGCTTGGCGCTGTCAAAATCAGATTGGGAAACAGCACTACTGTCAGCTTCAGCCCCATCCCCTGAACCTCCGGTAGTTGCAGAATCAGAAGTAGCATAAAATTTATCGAATTTAGGACCACCTGCGAAACCTGGAATCGTAAATTTGGTGGCATCTATATTATAATCACTTCCTGCCCTATCAGCTACAACTTCAGCTTGAATAGCTCCTGGCGTCAACTGACCAGCCACATTCGATGAACCTGGAACCACAACGTTCTTAACCAATCGAAATATTTTGCCATCAGAAGACTCCAGACGGGTAGTTGCAACCAGGGTTTGCGGCTCTGAGCTGTATTCATTGTAAATGACAACTTTTCCATGAGCTTTTTTACCGGAAACTTCTTTTGCACCAGTCACCTGATACGATAAGGAAATCTGCTCATCCTTTTCGATGACCCTCAAAGGTATCGCATTCGTATTTTCAATAGTGGCATCATTCCCTGCTTTGATCTCTATATCAACCTTCTTTTTAGTCACGTCAGATTTGATGACAATCTTAGCACTTGGAAAAAATAGATACCCGGCGACGCCCAGAAAAACCAAACTGCAAAGCAGCATGAAGACCAAAAATACTTTTTTCATTTTCCCATTCCCAATGCTTCTCGCTTCGCTCTTCTGCACCTTATCAGCATAGGAATGAGAATCAGAGGAAAACATTCTCTCCAACGTTTCAGCCTTATGTGGATCGAGCTGATTCTTAAAAACTCCTCCGGCTTTGGAGCCTCTCACTGCGCCTGAAGATTGAATGATGTCAGATTTTCTACCATGGGACCGCAGACTCTCTTTGGAAGTTTTTCTGAGCACTATTTTTTCCGGATTTTCCCTCTTGCCGGAAGCATGACTTGTCATTCTTCCTTTCGGTTTTTCATTTCTGCCAGAACTTATTGGAAGCGCATTGTCCTTTTCAGATTGATAAAAATCACCTGATCCCACATTTCTCAATCGCACCTGTTTGTCTTGACCAGGGCCTGTTCTCTTGGCAGGTTCAAGATCCTCATGCATCTCAGGCACAAACTCCTCTTCATTTTCATTCTGATCAATATAAAAATCCCCAACAGAATTCAAACCGTCCAGCGACTCGCAAGTTTCTATTCCACTCCTTTCGGCCATTGAAATTGCGACTTCGTCTTGCGTCACCAAAATAACACGCTTGGAAATTTTATCAGCTTCGCGCTTCAATATCTTCAAATTGACAATGCTTTGCAAAAAAAGAGCACGTTTAGGCACAACGAAATAATTATCACCAGACATTGACTTGTTCAATCTGTCAATCACCGATGAAATCTCTTCGTCAACATCAATATAAAATGTTTGATGCATACAATCAGGTTTTAGCTTTTTAGCTTTTTAGCTTTTTAGAATTTCTAAGAAGCTGAGAAGCTAATGCCTAATTAGCTATTTATTAATCTTGCATTGTTTGCAAAACACGACGTAAAATTCCAGACATGACCTTTTCCTCGCCAGTAACATCCAGGACAAGATTCGCCAGACCCATTGGCGTCACATCTTGAGGATTTTTGAGCTCGCTTGTCTGATCTACAATTCTCACAACATCTCGAGGTTGCAGATAACTAACCACCGGTGTTTTTGCAAAAGGGAGATTCTTGACCCAGTCAGATGAAAGAAGTGCTTTCTTGATTCCAGGCAATCCACTGCCTCCACCACAAAGCAAAATCTTTGAAGGCAAGACGTCCGTCCCTGCAAATTCAGCCAAGGAAAGCTCCACGCCGCTAAGCCAAACTGCCGCGTCACTTTGCAAAATCTGTTCTATTTTGAAACTCACATCTTCTCCCAATTTACCTTCAGCATATTTTATTTTCAATTCTTCAGCTTCATCCAATTCTATTCTCAATTCTTGAGCTAGTTTTTTTGTAAAAGCCCTCCCTCCGAATGCAAACATCTTCGTTCCCTCCAGTCCGCCATTTCGCACCACTGCAATATCAGTCGTACCGCCTCCAATATCAATAAATATTGCATTGAAATCCAGGGCGTCATCATAATCGACGCTTCGAGCTACGGCATATGGTTCAGCAGCAATGCTGACCAGGTCTATGTTCAGTTCATCAGCAATGGCCTGCAGAGCTCCCAGGTGTATCATCGGGGCGTATGCATTGAAAATACTGACAGACACGTCCTTGCCTTGAAATCCAATCGGGTTCGTCACCTGATACCCGTCGATTCTCACATCAACTATGGCCGCATTTATAAGTTTTACATCGATATCCTGCCCGGTTTCCCATTCTATTTGCTGTTGAATCCTTTCATAAGCTTTCATCTGAACTTTCTGAATGATACTCTTAAGTTCTGGAAAATCAATTCTTGAATCAGGATTTCCTCGCTCATAATGAACCGTTGTCGTTGTTCCCTTTACCAATTCGCCCGCAATTCCAACAATCGCCTTTTTCACTTTCTTTATTCCAGCGTTGTCCAGGGCTTTACCTATGGAAACCTTGCAAGTTTCAATCACGCCTGAAATATCAGAAACTGCTCCACTCTGCATGTTCCCTCTTTTCTGTGATTCTTTGCCAACACCAACAACTATGCCGGATTTTCCGTCACCATCAATCTGAAAAACCAAAGCTTTTGCAACTTCAGTCCCAATGTCCAGTGCCAAATAATATTCAGCACCTGACTTAACGAATAATTTTGAAAAAATAGACATACTCACAAAAATCTCAATGTCCAAATCCTAAATCCCAATAAAATCTAAATAACAAATTTCAAAATTTTTCATTTGAGATTGAGTCATTTATTGGACATTTGGTTTTAAGATTTTAGATTTAAAGACTTTTTTATTTACATTAATTCAATAATTTTACAGAAACCTTATTTGCCAATATTTCAATCTCTTTTTCACCCAAAAGTCCTGCCTGTCCGCCATACTCTTTGAGCGAATTACTGCTGTTGGCCACACCCCATCTCAGGCATGTTTCCAAATCCATTCGCTTAAGATGAGCTGTGAAAAAACCGCTAGTGAAGGCATCTCCAGCGCCTGTTGAATCAACTGCGTCCGTCAGCAACGCTTCAGCGTGAATGATTCTGTGTCCGTCGTATGCCCAAGCTCCCCTGATTCCATCAGTAATTGTTATCATCCTGGCTCCAAGTCTATGCAAAATTTTCACCAAATATTCCTCATTTTCCAAAAGCTCCCTGACTGCAATGTCTCCACAGCCTGAAACAATCTCCACCGCCTCATCCTTGTTGACGAAAAGAATCTCACAATGAGTTATTGTTTCGATTATCTTTTTGACGTCTTCATGAATCGTGCTTTGACGAGGATTGAAAGCCACCTTTATCTTGTTTTTATTGGAGGTTGAAATTATGGTGTCAATATTTTTCTGCCACTCTCCAGTCAGATCGCCAACAAAAATCCAGTGCGGACGACCGATTTTCTCTTCTTGGACGATGAGCTTTTGGTTCGCAATCTGGTTTGTAAAAATGACCCGATCGGAACTTTTTTCATCAACAACAATAGCCGACAAGTCGCTCTGGCAATTATTCTGCACACATACGAGCGAAAGATTGACTCCTATTTTTCCAAGTTCCTTGCTTATCCATTTGCCAACTGCATCATCTCCGATGCATCCATACATCGACACATCTTCTCCCAACTTAGCCAGTCCGCACGCGACATTGGCACTACAACCGCCAAGAGCCTCGTGTCTTTGCGCGATGTGACATTTTGATCCCAATTCGAAAGCAAGTTTTTTTTGAGACAGCAAATCTTCCGGCGTATCATATGCCACACCCTCACTCGTAGGAAAAAAAATGTCCTGCGTCACAGCTCCAATTGTTAATATTTCCGACATCGTAATTTTTGTTTTTGTGATTTTTTATATTAGACAGCAAGCTCTTTTTCGATCTTCATCAAACGATTGTATTTGCAAAGTCTTTCGCCTCTTGAAAGTGAACCCGACTTGATGAATTCAGCTGCTGTTCCCGCAGCCAGATCCGCGATAAAATCGTCAGTCGTTTCCCCGCTGCGATGAGATATCATAATTTTGAGCTTATTCTTCTTTGCCAAGCTGATGCAATTCAGAGTTTCAGAGAGACTTCCAATCTGGTTCACCTTAATAAGAACTGCATTGCAAGCCTTTTCCGCGATTGCTCGCTCCACTCTTTTCACATTAGTAACCAAAAGATCATCACCTACCAACAAATTCTCATTCAACACTTCCTTAGGAATTCCTGGGAGTATGGGTTTTTTGGCAATCTTTTCCGTCATCTGAGCCCAACCCTCCCAATCATCTTCTGCCAAACCATCTTCTACTGAAACTATATAATATTTATCTATCCATTCGCGATATATGTTGATCAGTTGTTCGCGTTCCAACAATACTCCTTCCGGCTTGAAGACATAATTTTTTTCATCCTCGTCATAAAAACTGCTAGCAGCAGCATCCAATCCCAAATTAACTTGGGTTCCGAGTTCATATCCACACATAGTTATCGCTTGGTTTATAAGCTCCAGAGCTTGAGTGTTGCTTTCCAATTTAGGTGAAAATCCACCTTCATCGCCAACTCCACTGCTATGATTGCCAGCTTCCAAAATCTTTTTCAAGCTATGAAAAATTTCGCTTCCAGCCCTCAATTGCTCAGAGAAAGTTTTGATTCCGGTTGGGATAACCTTAAACTCCTGAATACTAAGACCGCTATCACTATGTTTTCCGCCATTCAAAACATTGAACATCGGCACTGGCAACTTAGGCTCGACATTGAGTCCGGAAATTTCATTTATGTATCGATAGAGAGGAATTTTTTTAGCCATAGCAGTAGCTCTGCAAACAGCCAGCGATACGCCGAGTATAGCATTGGCACCGAGGCTTGATTTGTTTTCAGTTCCGTCAAGCTGTAGCATCAATTCATCGATTTCGAACTGCTTGCTAGCGTCTTTGCCGATCAATATTTCCTTGATAGATGTGTTCACATTCTCAACAGCCTTCAAGACACCTTGCCCACCATAACGACTCTCGTCGCCATCGCGAAGTTCCAGAGCTTCAAATTTCCCAGTTGAAGCTCCTGAAGGAACGGCTGCAACAGCGCGAATTCCACCGCTCAAAACTACCTCAACCTCAACAGTTGGATTTCCCCTTGAATCTAATATCTCCCTAGCCTCCAATTGCGTAATTTTAAACATATCTTTTGTTTTAATTTTATAAAATTTTTATTTTACGAAAACACTCTTTCATTTTTAATTCAGCCTGATCCAGACAAATATCTGCTGCAATGGATTGATCATGACCAACACCAACAGTAGTAGCATGTAATAAACCGTAAGATATTTCAAGGTCATGAAATATTGATGATGCGATTCAAAACCATTGATGTTTTTTCTCATGAATTGCCAGGAAGAAATTACGAACTTACAATGAATCAATGCTATCACTGCCACGGAAATGATGAGCAGCAAGGAGGCGGCTGAAATTTGACTGCTATACAAGAAAAATGTTCCGAAAAAAAATAACGGCAAAATCCAAAATGTTTCCTTGTCCCAAAAATCATCGTCCTTGTTGAAATTTACAAAACTTGAAAAGTACAGATGTGGTATGGATATGAAATTGATTATCAGTCCGATTGAAAACACCGACGCTGTCACCCAGCTGTACACTCCGAAATAATTTCCAGGAGCCAGGATGTTGAGATTATTCAAAAGGATCAACATGAAACCTATATACAACAATGCTTGAGAAAAGTACAGCCCCATCAACGATCGCGGATTAGTCTTCCTTAGCATGTACAATGGCTTTGGTTGTTCGTTGCACACATCCATTCCACCCTCTTTGAATTCAGGATTGTTCATATCTAATATTTTTATATTTGCTGTTCAATGTCTATATTATACCATACGAAAAAAAATTAGAATAGAAACATTATATTGCTCGCAAAGATTCTATTCCGGGCATGTGGTTTCCGCTCAAATATTCAAGCATAGCCCCGCCTCCGGTAGACACGAATGAGATGCTTCCCATGAGGTTGCGCTCTTCCAATACTTGCACTGATTCTCCTCCGCCAATCAATGTGAAATTATCACTATCCGCAATGATATCAAGAATTTGTCTGGTTCCTTGATCGTATGGTGATTGTTCAAATTTACCCATTGGTCCGTTCCAGACAATTACTTTTGAATTGGAAATAATTTCTTTGAATTTTTGAATGGTCCTAGGTCCAATATCCAAACGATCTTCAGCAAAATCCACTGGGAGGATAACTTTTGGAGAAAACTGTATTTTTTGATCTATAGCCTCATTGGCAACCCTGCCTCCAACCAATACATACGTATACGTCTCTTCGAATTTTTTAATGAGCGGAAGCTTGGTCTCAATCTTAGCTCCACCGATAATGGCAGTTGCGGGAAGTTTCGGCTCATGAATAACGCGGTTCAAATTTTTTATTTCTTCCTGCAGCCAAAGACCTGCATAGCTAGGCAAATACTTCGTGACACCTGTCACTGATGCCTGATCCCTGTGGCAAACACTGAAAGCGTCATTAACGAATGCGTCAAAATTTTCAGCCAATTTTTTTGCAAATTCCGGATCACTTCTTTCTTCCTCCTCATGGAATCTGACATTTTCCAAAAGCAAAATCTCTCCTTCTTTCAAGAAGCCCAGCGCTACTGCAACATCTTCACCAACACATTCTCCAACAAATACTATTTTTTTGCCTAATATTTTTTCCAATTCATCCCTCACTTGATTCAATGAAAAGTCAGGATCCACTTTTCCATCAGGACGTCCAAGATGAGACATTAGGGCAACTCTTGCGCCTTCTTGAGCGCAAAGATGATGAACAGATTTTTTGCAGGCTTCCAGTTTATAACGTTCCTGAATTTTTCCGTCCACAATTGCCACATTAAAATCAGCCCGAACCAAAACCTTCTTGTTCAAAAACACGCCTTCTTGTATCTTATTAATGTTCATATTTTTCATTTAAACATTTATTCACTTAAGCATATAAACAATACTGGCCACGTGGTCACATGAATATATTTTTTATGGGATCATACGCAATATATGGCACCATGGAAAACGGCTGCGTTTTTTGTTTTACTGTTTTCTTTTTGGCCAACAATTCAGGGCAGTAATTCTTGAGTCCTTGACCATGGATCTCGGTCAAGAACGTGCTCAAAAAGGAAATAGGAAAACAAAAATGCACTTGATTCTAAATAATTGGAACCATATATTGCGCATGACCCTTTTTATGTTCCCATGTCTACATCTTACACCAAAATCTGCTTTTTGGACATAAAAAAAGAATTACGTAATTTTCACCAACTGATGGATACGTAATTCTTTTTTAGAAATTCGTGTGAAGCAAGATGCTATCTTCCCATCCCAAAAATTGCAATGACCACCCCCATGAGAGCCGTGACCATGGTGAAAATCCAGGCGCGCATCACAATCTTGCATTCCGGCCAACCCTTGGCTTCAAGATGATGATGAAAGGGTGCCGCCAAGAAAACCTTGCGATGGAAAAATTTCTTGCTAGTAAGTTGAATTATAACACTACTTGATTCAAGAACGTAGACCAGGACAATAAGAGCCAGGACAATGGCGGAATTTGTCAGCATTGCCACAACGCCCAAAGTGGTGCCCAAAGACATCGCACCAGTATCACCCATCATGAAACGCGCTGGTTGAATGTTGAACCACAGGAAAGCCAGAATGACTCCCGACATGGCTGCGCAAAAAGAAGCAAGATTAACTTTGTTCTGAAAAAATGCAATTATCGCAAAAGAGAAAAAAGCCAAAAGCAGCACGCCGCCATTGAGTCCATCCAGTCCGTCAGTTTCATTTGAAGAAACAGCTGAAAACAAAATTACGAAAATGAAAAGTGGAATGTACCAAAGACCGATTGAAAAATCTCCGAATGCCGGGATATGCAGAACATCCCAGCCAAGTTTGTAATAGAACCAAAGTGCTCCAGCAGCGGCAATCACAATGAGCCAGCCAAAACGCATAGCAAAGCGCATCCCCCCACCTTTGTTCTTTCCCCATCCTCGCACACTCATCACATCATCAAAAAGTCCCAACACGCCTGCAGCAGCCAGGGCAAAAAGAGGAAGCCAGACCTCCTTGCGACTCAAAAAATCCAATCTGGCCAGAAAATTGATATCAAAAATTTTTCCAATAAAAGGAAATATGAAATGTGAAGCAAAAGCCAGAATAATAACTGAAATCCACATAATGACACCTCCCATGGTAGGCGTTCCAGATTTGTGGGCATGCAATTGACTCACGAATTTGAGTTTTTCTCCATTGACATCACTGCTTTTTATTTTTATTCCCAGTTTATATTTATAAAGCAGGTGGGTCCAAAGTGGTGTGATTGCAAATGCCAGCACAAAAGCTATCAAGCCGGTACTTAGAACCTTAAGAACGTTGACGACTTCCGGAATTGTTTGAATTTGAGCAAATTGCATAGATTACACCGATACGAAACTACGAATTTTTATACAAATCTACGAACTTATTTTTTTCGTAGATTCGAATGTGTTTCGTTGTTTCGAATCGCGATTAATTATTCCCAACTATATGCCTTGAATGTCCAGTTGATGGCGGTTCTTATATCCTGCCAACGGTGTGGATCATCCAATAAAACGGCGATGATCCTATGTTTTCCGGTTGGATCCGTCGCACCCATCAAAAGAGAATATCCAGCCAACGGCGTAAAACCTGTTTTTCCTCCAATCACATTAGGAACTTCATTGAGAATAAGGTCGGTATTCAAAATAGTGTGGACCACCTTGCCGTCAATGGAGGAAATCTCAGTATTGCTAGGTTGCCTGAAAACCTTCCAGATATAATCGTAGCGCATTGAATAAGCAGCAATCCTGCCAATATCATAGGCGGAAGAATAGCATTCCGATTCGCGACCATCAATTTCCAACCCTGAAGCTGTGCAGAAGTGAGTATTAGAAAGACCCATCTGCTTCGCCTTCATGTTCATAACATCGGCAAAAACTTCTTGCGAACCAGACATATGTTTTGCAAGCCCCACAGCCGCATCATTAGCACTGTTCATGAGCATAGCCTGCAAGAGATTGCGCGCTGATATTTTTTCACCAACTTTCAATCTCGGACTGATACAATAACCACTTCTTGGACACCCTATTTTAGTACCCTCAATATAGACTTCTTCTTCGCCGATAGTGACTGACTCGTCCAAATCAGTTATTTTCTCCATGACCAAAATAGCAGTCATCATCTTGGTTAGGGATGCTATCTGCCGTTCCTGCGAAGGATCATTTCCTGCTAAAAGCTTCCCGCTGTCAGCGTCGATAACTGCAAAAGCATGCGCATTAGGCAAAACCAAATCAGAAACATTTTCGTTCCTGATTGGCTCGTACTTTGGAAAATCGACTGCCTGCGCTTTCAATTTGACAGGCTCTGCAACTTTTTGAATATCAACTCCTTTCACCTCGCCCTGCAAAGTCTTTTCTTCACCTTTAGCCTGAACGAATTCGCCTCCTGTGACGCTGTTATTGAGAAGCAGGAAAGAATTGAGCGGAAAAGCGATGATCATCAAGATTGTTGCCCCTATATTCATGTTATTATAATTTTGAATTTATAACCTGCCTACCGGCAGGCAGGTTTTCAATTTTCTCTATAGGAATTAATTCTCAATTTCCTTTTCTTGAGCAATTGCACCAGCACTCGCATTCTGCTCGTCAATTTCAATCAAAGAATTTATTCTACTGTCCACTGACAGTGTAGCATATTCTGGGAGATTTTTCACCTCGCTAACTCCAAGTTTTTTTAGGAAGTCAAAAGTGATAGCATAGACATATCCCCGATTGTCGCGCGGATTGTCATTTCTTTCAATAAGACCCCTCAGCAAGAGGTTTCGCAAAGTGTATGCACAGTTGACTCCTCTTATCTGTTCGATTTCAGCTTTTGAAATCGGTCCGCGATATGCGATGATTGATGCGACTTCCATGGCAGCAGGAGAAAGGGCGTCGGTCAATTCGCTTTTCACCAGATTTTCAACAAATTCGGCATTGTCTGCTTTTGAAGCCAATTGGACTTCCTGCCCTTTCTTTAGAAGCGACAAACCACTTTGACTGAGAGAGTATTTTTCATTCAACACTTCCAACATTTTCTCTGTTTCCTCAAGTGTGATCGATAGGATTTTCATAAGCTTAGCCAACTTAACGGGTTCACCGCTAGCAAACAAAATACTTTCAATGATTGATTGCAATTTTTCAATTTCCATATTTATACTTGAATTATGAATTACGAATTATGAATCATAAGATCACCAATAATCCATACGCCTGCTAAGTTCACACTGCCTGATTCGTGATTCCAGAATCATGATCAACTTTATGTTTTAAATGAATTTCACTGAACAATTCCCCCTGCTCTACATGAATAATTCGTTGCTTCACCAACTCCAACATAGCCAGAAAAGAAACCACGACCTCAACCTTGTCCTTAGCATTTGCAACCAGTTGAGAAAAGGATGTCTGCACTTTTTCCCTCAATGTTTCCTGGAGATGCAAAATCTTGTCTTCCAACGTCAAGATTTCCCTGACCATTTCTTCTTCTAATTTTTCCTGAACTGGAATTTCACCGAGAACTTTCGAAAAAGCTCTGACCAAGTCCTCAGCAACAATATTTTCCGGTGGATAAAAAACCCGATCAAGCCCCAAAAATCCATCCCTGGAAAAACAAGTTTCGGGAGAATTTAATATAACTGACAATTGCTGAGCAGCCTCTTTGAATTTCTTATATTCCACCAATTGATATTCAAGATCTTTTATTTCCTCTTCCTCCTCCTGCGTGAATTCCAGCAGTGGCAAAAGAGCTTTGGATTTGATCAGGATAAGTCTGGAGGCCACACTCAAGAAATCTGACAGGTGCGCCAGAGTTATGTTTTTCGTATTAGCAATATATTCCAAATATTGATCGGCAATACATGCCAGACTCACCCTGGTGATGTCCAACTTTTCCTGCTCAGTCAATTGGAGCAGCAGGTCCAATGGGCCTTCGAATTGTTCGAGTTTTATATGATATGCCATATTGTTCAATTATGCGCGTGCGTATTTTCTGGATGACTTAAGCTCCGCTTCACTTTTATTATCAACCAAGGTAAAGGCTGGGTATAGCGCCAACAAAATAATGAAAGCCAAAAATAGAAACATTATCTTGACTGAAAAAATGATCAGCAACATGGCGGAAACTGCAGTCGCTGCAATGTAAGCCGCACTTCTCGAAGTCCTGAAAAAACTGATGATGTCCATGTCGTCGCCATCGATTCTCTTGTAGAAATACGAATCCCGCAAAGTCTCAACCATGGCCGCTCCAACTCTGGTCATGAAAAGCACAAACCCCCAGATCAACACTGATTTGCTTGAGATGAAAAAAATGCTCATAGTGGAAAATGCCATGACGAATAAGGCAAAGATTATCATCTCTTTTTCACCAAGTTTCTTGTCTGCAATTATGCCGACTGGATAATTGATAAGTATGAACGGCACCAGCATTATCGTGAAAACCACCCCGATCTCGCTCCAAGACATGCCCAGGTCAAGAAGATACAAAGGTGTGTACACGGTCATCAGCGCATAGAAGAATTCAAGGACGAATGATACCCAATATATTCGCATCAGGTTTTTGTTGATGAAAATCTTTTTCACCAAATCCCTGACGGTGATGTTTCCATTGAACTTATTATTTCCTCCGCGCAGCCCTACCAATCCGATAACGAAAATGATCATACTGATCACCATGGAAAGCATGAACAGTCCGGCATAATCATATTTCTCCAAAATGCGAGTGGACAGGATAGGTCCCATCATGAATCCGGTGCTGATGAACATCAGATGAAGTCCTCTTATTCGTCCGGATTTCTTATCTTCCGAATATGACTCCATGATAATATCCAAAATGACATACATCAGATAGGCGGTGATGATGTTCACCATCAAAAGCACTATGCCAAAAACGGAAGGCGGCACCATGGTCAAAACCGCCATGGCGCATATCTGCACAAAAAAACATAGGAAAAAAGCAGTGGACTTCCCTACCAGCTTGATAATCTTGTGCATATTCAAAAGACCAAGCAGTGCGATGACATAGGATATGAAATAAAAAACACTGACATTTTCACTTCCCAAGGACAATTTGAAATATGATGATTCGATATAAACAAGCAACGACTGAGAGAAGCCCAGCAAAAATGAAATGAATGTGATCAGCTTCAATTTTCCGTCATTTAGCCGTTCTTTATGTTTTTTGTTTGCCATTGTTTTTTGATTTTTATGCTTTTTTATAAAAAATATGCGCACCAGGAAATGAACAGCTTCTACCACATGTGATCATAAAAGCGAATCTTTCATACTGGTGCGCAAACAAATATATGGGAATGCCTAGACTAACTTTTTCTTTTTCTTGATGATCTTGATTCCAGCCTCCACAAGTTGATTTTCATCCAATTCGCTCGGAGCGCTCATCATAGGATCCTCAGCTTCACCTGTTTTGGAAAATGGTATGACTTCCCTAATGTTCGGTTCTCCTTGGAGAATCATGACTATACGATCTACTCCAGGAGCTATTCCTCCATGAGGCGGAGCGCCGAATTCGAAAGCCTTAAGCATGTGTCCGTAATCTCTTTGAATTTTTTCTTCCGGTATTCCCATGATTTCCAAAACTTTTCTAAGAGCTTCGGGTTGATGATTCCTGATGCTTCCTCCTCCGATTTCAAACCCATTAAGCACTATGTCATATTGAGTGGTCAAGATATCCGCAATATTCTCTTTGCTCATCAAACTCTCCATGAATTCAGGTTTCGGACGTGAGAAAGGATTGTGCGTGAAAGTCCAACCAGTTGAAGATTCCTCATCTTTTTCAAAAAATGGGAAATCTACCACCCAGCAGAAAGCCAACAAATCAGGGTCGTTTTTGTCTTCGCGGATATCAGGTCGGTCGGTTCCATATTTTTCCATCGCCTCAGCGTATGTGATTCTCGGAAATGGCAAAGACTGGATCTTCTTTTTAGGATATAGGGTTTGAACAAGAGTGATAAGCATTTCCTCAACCACATTCATGACATCTTCCTGCTCAACAAAACTCATCTCCATGTCGAGTTGGGTAAATTCAGGCTGACGATCTCCGCGAGTGTCTTCATCTCGGAAACATCTGGCAATTTGGAAATATCTCTCCATGCCAGCAGCCATCAAAAGCTGCTTGTATTGTTGAGGAGATTGAGGAAGTGCATAGAATTTCCCTTTATAGATTCGGGATGGCACCACGTAGTCGCGGGATCCTTCAGCTGTTGATTTTCCAAGAATCGGCGTCTCAATTTCCATGAAATCCTGCTCAGCCAAGAAATCCCTGAAGAATTTGACTACCTTGGAACGCATGATCATATTATCATGCATTCGCTCGCTGCGAAGATCTAAATATCGATATTTCAAGCGAAGTTCTTCATGCACACTCTTAGTGTCCTTGTTCAATTCAAAAGGAAGGGCTTTGGATTCATTCAGAATATTGATTGAAGAAACTTCGAGTTCCACATTTCCAGTCGGAGATTTTTCATTGCGCGCGCTAAGTGGACGCTCTTTGACAATCCCTTCCATTTCAATCACAAATTCACTGCGAAGCCTTTTAGCATTGTCATGGGCTTCCACATGGTCAGGAATAATAACCGTCTGAATAATTCCGCTATGGTCGCGAAGATCAACAAAGATCAATTTTCCATGATCACGTCTGATATGAACCCATCCAGCCAATTTGACTGTCTGTCCGATAAATTTTGGTGTGTCTACAATTTTGGTTCGTTGCATACTTTTAAACAGCTGTCATCCTGAACTTGTTTCAGGATCTATATAACATCAATCAGTTTCTAGATTCCGGATCAAGTCCGGAATGACACAAAAAATAATTTTTACAAAAATTAATCCTCTAATAGCTCTGTAACACGCCGGGCGAGATCACTGGGAACCACATGCGTCTTTTCAAAAAAATCAGCAATTCCCATATCGCGCACCGGCTGCATATCATCGCCAGTAAGTGAAGCAGTGAGCACTATGACTGGAATATCTTTAGTTTTATCATCAAGCTTAAGACGCCTGATTATCTCGTCTCCACTCATGGCTGGCATCACTATATCCGTAATTATGAGATCATATTTGTTTTCAGATGCCATCTTATTTCCAATGACTCCATTCTTGGCATATTCCAATGCAAATCCCTCGTCTTCAAGTTTCTTTCCAAACATGTCCAAAAAGATATCTTCATCCTCAATAAATAGAATACGTTTTCTCTTGTCTTTTTGTTCCTCCCCTTTTCCAGCCATGCGGTCCTTGTTCTTTTTCTGCTCTTCATACACATCAAGCAACCTTTTCACTTCTCCAACCAATTCAGACGGCGCATATTGTGTTTTTCCAATAAAGGCATCCGCACCATTAGCCAACACTTCTTTTTCATTATCAGCCTTATTCAAATTACTAAGAATGATTATCCTGAGATCATTGCCATAAAGATCACTGCTTCTCAACTCTTTGAGAACATCCATGCCGCTCATTTCCGGAAGAACCATGTCCAACAAAATAAGGTCGAAAGTGCTTTCACTAGCCAATCTTAACACTTCTTTTCCTGTGGCAGTATTAACAACATCGAATCCGGCAGATTCGAATTTCTTGGCATATATATCCGCAATCATCGGATCATCCTCAACAAGCATTATTCTGGACATAGCTTATGGTAATTTTATATGCAACTTAATATCAAAAGTATACCGGATATAAAGGGAAAAAGCAAGAATCAGGCTCATGAAACATGCAGCATGTAACATACAGCACAATCCTTGCTTCGATTCCCATATTCAGTGCTTCATGCCACATGTTACATTCTACATGAGGTGAATTTTATCCATTACCTCTTCAATAATCCACCCCGGCGTGCTTGCGCCAGCTGTCACGGCCACTTTTTCACATCCCTCAAACCATTGCTTCTTAAGATTTTCAGCTCTTTCAATGAAATGAGATCTGGAATTGACCCTTTCAGCTATCTCCCAAAGCCTGTTAGAATTGGCGCTTTCAGGGGAGCCGATCACAATAACAACATCATTTTCCTTAGCAAGCTGTTTGATTTCGGTCTGCCTATGATGAGTAGTCAAGCATATTGAATCTATAATTTCAGCCTTAGGATACTTTTTCTTTATTTCTCTTGCCGCTTTTTCCACAAATTCCTGGTCTTGAGTAGTTTGAGACAAAACTGCCAGTTTTTTGTCCGGGTCAACATCAAATCCGCACAAATCTTCTTCGGTTTCAATAAAAATGGCTCTTTTATTAGCCCATTCATAAATCCCCTTCACCTCCTTATGATTCTTCTCCCCTATGATGACAACCTGAGTATCACGATCAAAAAAAACCTTGGCGAGTCTCTGCACCTTGACCACTCTTGGACAAGTCGTGTCCACCAAATCAACGCCGTGTTTTTTAGCAAGATCATAGATCTTCGGCCCAATTCCATGTGCCGTGATCACCAAGGTTCCAACTTCTTCCTTAATTTTTTGAAAAAAATCTTCCAATGGGCCTTCCACATGAACTTTCTTGACGCCCATTTTTTCTATTTTCGAAACAACGTCGCTATTGTGAACCAAAGACCCCAGCACAAAAATAGGTTTCTTAACTTTGGGGTCCTGCGCTATTTTTTCGACAATATCATATGCCCTCTGCACTCCTTCACAAAAACCAGCATATTTTGAAAGTGTTATTTTCATAGACCTACAAAATTACAAATTTATTACAAAAATACAAAAATCAATGTCACTAAAGCACTACTACAACTTAGACCCCATAGATGTCATCCTGAACTTGCCGCGCCAGCCTCTGGAGGGTTTCAGAATCTAGATGCTGATCCGCCAGCGGGCGGAAATTCAGCATGACAATGCAATGAAAATAACAAATTAAGAACTGAAAGGCAAGTGTTACGTAGCATGTTACGTAACAAAACTTTAACTGCTTGCGCTTGAATAATGATTGAGTGAAAATTTCCAAAACCATCGTGAGCCAATAAAAAATATCAAGCACATCACAAAAGAAAGCCCGACCAATTTCCAGTCAATAATTTCATTAGTCAAAATCCTAGCTGGAACAGTTGCCACAAAAGCAAGAGGGATGATAAAGGTAAAAAGTCCTCTTATAATTTTATTATAATAAATATCTATTGGAAACTGCGAATTACTTGTTACTCTCTCCATTAAAAGCCATAGTCCGCTCGCATCAGTAAACCAGAAACTTACTGCCCTAATGGCTAAATTAAATGAGTACAAAATTACACCACCACACAAAAGCAACAGTAAAAATATGGATATATTAATAATTTCAAAGCCGATAGTATTTTTTAAAGACACGAAAATCAGAAAAATTCCCGTAACCAAACGCACAGAATCCTCAGGATCACCACGCCAAAATGAGACCATAAACTGATCATCTACAGGCTTCAAAATGATACCGTCCAGTGTGCCATCAATAATCTGACCGTTAATAGCATTCAATTGACCAAGAAACGTCCACATAATTCCTTCGATAATCATATAGGACCCAATAACTCCCAATATCTGATAATAATTCCAACCAGCCAAATTATTAATATAATTAAAGTTAACATTGATAAATAAGACACTAAGAACCATTGTTAAAAGAATTGTTGACGCAGACAATAAAAAAGACCCAGGATAAGCCATCCTCTTCATCCAATTTATCTTTTGCATCTGCAAAAAAATTTGCACATATTTTTTGAATTTTTTATGCACCATAACCTTCATATTTTCTTATACCTTTTTTGTATAAAAATTGAGCAAATAAATATACTATCGAAATCCAGATCAGAGGAATAATAAACATTAAGTAATTAGGACTTGTTCTGCCAGAAGCAACCGATACAGGTACAAAAAATAAATATTTGAAAGGTAAAAAGTCTCCGAAAGAAATTATCCACCTTGGCAATAAGTCCAATGGCATCCATTGCCCCTGCATAAAGCTGATGATAACCATGCAGGCAAAGAAAAAACCATACCCGTCGCCCATCCAAAAAGTTGCTATACCAACGGTGTAGTAAATAAGAAAATTTAAAACATAACTCAGTATTGCTAAAATTATAAAAAACAGATAAACGAAATTATTTACAGGATTTATAAGCAAGTCACTAAGTAAATATAACACCAAAATAATAACGGGTGTAAAGAACATTATTCTATATAAAAGTGACCCTACTGATTGAGAAAATTTATATTCCAAATACCCGATAGGTTTCAAGACACTATTAGTTATTTGCCCATTTTTTATCTCCTCACCAATTCCCCATGCAGTATTGGATGTGAATAAAAATTCGAATATGGTAACAAAAACATAATAAGTAATAATCTCTCTAAAAGAATAATTCCCTATTTGATTACCTTGTCGGTAAATTGAGCTCCACAAATAAAACATTACCCCAAAAGAAAACAGGACGGAAAACATCATAATGAAATTATTCACCCTGTATGCTAGATTCTTTTTAATACTGTTAGAGATGACTGCAAAATATTTCCCCATAAAACTTACTTAGTAAAGATGTTCCTAATAACACTTTCAATATCTTCCTCGTTGATATCAATATCCTTTATGGCAATATCCGATGCCAATATCACACCAATAAAATCTTTTACTTTTTCTCGAGGCACCTCAAATTCAGCCTTGACTGAATCAAATCCTGAAAGTTCTCCAAATTTTTCAAGTTCCTTTTTTGAAACGCCATCCTCAAGATATATGGTAACTTTTTTATTAGCTGCATATTTGGCAACCATGTCTTCCAGTGGTCCATCGTAAATTATTTTTCCCAAATCAATAATCACGATACGTTTGCAAAGTTGCGCGATATCTTCCATGTAATGCGAAGTCAAAATGATTGTGGTTTTTCGCTCCTGGTTATATTTTTTGATAAAATCCCGAATTTTTTTCTGCGCCACCACATCCAAACCAATTGTCGGTTCATCCAAGAACAGAACTTTTGGATTATGAAGCAATGCTGCTATCAATTCGCATTTCATTCGTTCACCCAGAGACAATTGTCTCACTTGCTTATTGATGATTTCCTTCACATCCAAAAGCTCAACCATTTCATCCAAATTTCTCTTGAAATCGTCGTCGCTGACTTCATATATTTTCTTGTTCAGCAAAAAACTTTCCATTGGAGGAAGATCCCACCAAAGCTGCATTTTCTGACCCATCACAAAAGCGAATTGCATTTTGTATTCCTTTTGGCGTTTGATTGGCTCAAATCCCATGACTTGAACTTCCCCACTTGTAGGCGTAAGAATTCCCGAAAGCATCTTGAGCGTGGTTGTTTTGCCTGCACCATTCGGACCAAGAAAACCGATGAGTTCGCCCTCTTCAATACTGAAGCTGACATCTTTCACAGCTTCTTTCTTTTTTTTCTCAGCCTTAAAAAGATTCTTGAAAGAATTTTTTAGTCCCGGTTGTTTCTCTGTAAACTCGTAAGTCTTGCAAAGATTTTTAACTTCAATAATTGGTTTTTTATTCATACTTATTTCCGCAAATTAAAAAAGATTGTCATGCTGAACTTGTTTCAGCATCTAATAGCGTATCAGCCAAGTCATTCCAATTTGGATTGAAACTGCTAATCAAATTAGCTTTCCACTCCTTATGCCAATTCTTTAATTGCTTTTCTCTTCTCAGCGCGCTTTGCACATTTTCTGTTTGCTCAAAATAAACTAATTTATCTACATTATATTTCTTAGTAAATCCGTCACATAATTTATTTCTATGTTCATATATTCTTTTTGGTAAGTTTCCAGTAACTCATACATAAAGAAGCTTAATATTTTTAGTCGTTGTTATATAAACACAATATTGTTTCATTGCGTTATATCCTAAAACAAGTTCAGGATGACATTATAGGATTCAAGATAAAAATAATATAAAAACTCAAATAAAACATTAACAAAAATAAGCAAGAAAGACAATAACTATTTAACAAATATCTGGATCAATTCTTCAGCTGAAATAACTTTGCTTTCACTTTCATTTCTTTTTTTAATTTCAATCCCACCGGCCGCCAAAGATTTTGCACTGATCACCACACGATATGGAATTCCAATAAGATCAGAATCTGCGAATTTTTCGCCAGCCCTTGCTTCGCGATCATCAAACAAAACTTCGATTCCCTTTTGTTTCAGTTCGCCGTAAATCTTTTCCGCTTCCTCATTTTCACCCAAACTTATCAAATGAACGGAAAACGGCGCGATGTTTTCTGGCCAAATCAAACCTTTTTCATCTGCAAAAAGTTCCGCTACCACACCCATCAAGCGACTGACACCAATCCCATAGCATCCCATGATGATCGATTTCTTTTCACCGTTTTCATCAATATAATACAGATCCAATGCGTCAGTATATTTGCTTTCAAGATGAAATGTGTTTCCAACTTCAACTCCTTTTTTTTGCACAAGATCTTCTTTCTTGAGTCCAAGTTTTTCCAAATTCTCATCAGATAATATTTCCTCATTGATTGCAACTCTTTTTTTCTCATCAACATAGATAGTGTCCTCTCCAACCTCACTCAGCGTCTGGAATTCGTCACTGAAGCGTGGTGTAAAAATACCACCATCAGCGAAAGTTCTGTAGGTAATTTGTCCCAATCCCAAACGATCATAGACTCTATGATACGCAGCCACGATTTTCTCATATTCTTGCTCGTGTTGCTGTTGATCGCGCGAAAAAGTGTACATGTCTTTCATCAAAAATTCTCGCCCGCGAAGCAACCCGCTTTTTGCCCTTTTTTCATTTCTAAATTTATTTTGAATCTGATAGACAGAAAATGGCATGTCCTTATATGATCCAAGATAATTGCTGATAGCATCAACGATAGGTTCTTCATGAGTAAGTCCAACCCCCAATTCTGTTCCGTTCACCAATTTCGTCTTGAACCAATTATCAACCTTTGCATCATTCCAACGATCCGTTTTTTCCCAAATTTCCTTTGGTTGCAAGGTTGTCATCGCAACCTCCTGTCCACCAATAGCATTCATTTCTTCGCGCACAATCTTCTTGATATTTTCAAGAACACGAAGACCCATTGGCATGTAGGCATACACCCCGGCCATTTCTTTGTGAATAAATCCAGCCCGAATCAGAAGTTGTGCATTCCTTGCAACTTCGTCTGCTGGTGCATTTTTCTGCGTTCTAGTAAAAAGTTGTGATTGTTTCATAGCATTAGTTCGTAAAGTTATAAAGCTCATAAAGTTTATAAAGCATGAAATTTCCTTGGCACTCAAAACTTAATCCGAGCTACAGAAATTATGAATCATGATTCATATATGCGTATAATACCATTTTTTCGCTTAAATGCAAGCAAAAAACACATATGCGATTTTCAAATCACATCTCCTAATTTCTTTTTCCCCAAAACCTGCAGTCCGGAAATTGCACGAGTCAGGGCGACATACAAAAGATCCTTGTTTATTTTTTTCTTTTCAACAATCAGGTCTTCCGAAACATTTTCCTCGAATGAAACATTGAAAGTGTCTTTGTTGATCCCGACCAGAAAGACCATGTCGAATTCCACGCCTTGTGATTCATTCATGGTCATCACGTGAATTTTCTCATTTTCGCCAAAAACTTTTTCAAACTCAACCAGATATTTTTCATCCTTAGCCAGAATGCCCACACTGGAAAAATCTTTTTCAGCAATAAAATCCTCAATATGACTGACTTCTTGCACGTCACTTTCAAAAACAAATTCTTCAACTTTTTCACCCTCTTTTATTTCATCAGGAATTTCAATTTCATATCCCAAACTTTGGATGTAGCGCAAAATATTCTTAGTATTTCTATAAACTTTATGCAACACGACTTTTCTCTCTTCATCTATTTTCTCGCCGATCTCTTCCCAATTGCTGACAGTTCCAAGCAAAACCTGCTGAGCCATGTCGCCGACATAGAGAATAGACTGACTCTTCTTGCTCACACAGGATTTGATCAATTCCAACTGCTCAGGCAGATAATTCTGAAATTCATCAATCAAGGCCAAGGAATATTCAAACGGCACAAATCCTCTTTTCTTTCGCATGGATCCGTTTTTAAGCTCAATCCAATAATTTTTCACAGTCCCAAGACCGCCATTTGAAACGGCATATGCTTTTAGCAAGAAAGTTAGATCAACTCTGTCTAAGATTTTCTGCTTTTTCTGTTGTTCAAACAATTCCTTCTGCTTTTCATTGAAATATTTTCCATATGCATTTTCCAAAATCAAAAATGCACCCGCTTTTTTATATGTTTCCAGTTTAGCATTTTTCAAAGCTTTCAATTTGGCAAATTCGTACATGTCTTTTTCGTTCTCACTTTTCCCAATTCTGCTTACATGTCCAGCCTCCAGCCCCAGAGTTTCAAGAGCCCACTGCGAAAAAGTTGTGATCAAAACGTCGTCAATTCCAAGCTCAGGCAGAAGATGAGAGAAATATTCCTTCGTTCCATTGTCCTGCACGAACACGATTATGGAATCGCTGATGTATGTTTGCGCCAAATCAGGAGACTGA